>ENA-OOWH01000010-OOWH01000010.1-human-gut-metagenome-genome-assembly--contig:-NODE-10-length-129249-cov-8.300293_pt1 | contig 129249 bp, 130 predicted proteins | sample MGYA00241576_ERZ501321 | MGnify/ENA primary metagenome ERZ501321 (study PRJEB25962, sample SAMEA2042733) | human gut metagenome | biome: human gut; feature: human-associated habitat; material: faeces... | reverse complement strand
TGTTTCCTAACTGAGCCGGAACAACCTCTACTTCACGCTGAATAGTCATTGCACGTTTAGCAATTGTTTCTCTTATCGGATCAAGAAGAATATCACCGGCATCAGCAACACCGCCGCCAATAATAATTTTTTCAGGATTAAGAAGGTTAACAACGCTTACCAGACCCATTCCGATATATTCACCCATAATTCTAAAAATCTGTTTTGCAACAGGATCGCCTTCTTTTGCAGCTACAGCCACAATATACGGAGTTATATCAGGGTTTGCAAGTTCTCTGTACTTAGTTGACTTTCCGCCTCTTATATATTCTTCTGCCATAGCAACAATGCTAGGGCCTGACGCATAAGCTTCAAGACAGCCTCTGTCGCCGCATCCACAAAGAGGACCGCCCTGCATATTCAATTTAATATGTCCGATTTCACCTGCTGCATTATCTGCACCTCTTACGAGTTTGCCGTTAATAACAAGTCCTGAACCAATTCCTGTTCCGACTGTAATACAAACAAGGTTTTCACATCCTACGCCGGCACCGTAATTTAATTCGCCAAGAGCTGCTGTTCTTACATCATTATCAACACGGGTAGGAATACCAAATTCTTTTTCCATAATACTTGCGATAGGGACATTAACCCAGCCCGGAATATTAGGAGCAAGTCTTACTACGCCTTTTTTGCAGTCAATCTGTCCAGGAAAACCAAAGCCAATACCTTCAATATCAGCTGCTTTCATTTTTGTTTCTTTCAGCAAATCTCTGATTGCATCTTTCATACTGTTAATTGTATATTCATAACCCATCTCCGCTCTTGTCGGGATAGAATTTGAATAAATAATTTTTCCTTTATCGCTTACAAGCGCGATTTTAACATTGGTTCCGCCTACGTCAATACCAATTCTCTGTGCCATTTATAATTCTCCTTCCTATAGCTCTTCAAATAATGCATAAATTCTAACATAAACAGACATGGGCGTAAAGTTAAAGGGCGCTAAACGCCCTTTTTATTAAACATCTAAATCTTTAACAATATTTTTTATTTCATCCAGACTATCGAGCTTAAACTTCTTAACCAGTACTTTGGCGGCCATTTCATCTATTACCGTATCAACAGTAGCACTTCTCTTTAAATCTGGATAAATCGTTGACATTCGTTCATCACCTGAATATATATTTACACCTTCTCTGACGTAACCAAATAACATTTTCATTTGTCCTTTGAAAGCATCGTCAAAACGTTGTTTATGTTCTTTCGTAAAAATATAGAACGAATAGATTTTGAACAAGCTTTAAAGTTTTCAGGATTTGCGAATGCTTTTTTCGAAATCTGAACAATGCTTACTGACTTAAAATTTGGAGATTGTTTTATTTGCGGGGTCAAATTAACATTCATAACAAATTTCTTTTCGTGTATAGTTATAAAACTTGTGAAAAATTTTTTGCTATCATGGTAAAATTTAATTATGTTAAGACATATCGCACCAATAATATTATTATTAATCTCAAATATTTTTATGACTTTTGCGTGGTACGGTCATCTCAGATTCAGGAGTCTGCCGCTGGTTATTGTAATTCTTGCAAGTTGGGGGATTGCGTTTTTTGAATATTGTTTTCAGGTGCCGGCTAACAGAATAGGGTACAACTGCTACAACGCTGTTCAGCTTAAAACTATTCAGGAAGTTATTACACTCACTGTTTTTGCATTCTTCTCTGTGTGGTATCTGAGAGAAGAGTTCAAATGGAATTATCTGATAGGATTTATTTTCATAATCCTTGCAGTATTTTTTATTTTCAAAAAATAAGGACATAGAAACTAATGAAAAAGATTGCACTTGTAAGTCACGGATGTCCGAAAAACTTAGTTGATTCGGAATTAATATTAGGAATACTTGCCCAAAACGGCTACGGAATTACTCTTAACGAGGATGAAAGCGACATTGTAATTGTTAATACCTGTTCTTTTATTTGTGATGCCGAAAGAGAATCTATCCGTTCAATTTTAGAACTTGTTGATAAAGGTAAAAAAGTTATTGTAACAGGATGCCTTGCTCAGAAGCATCCGGAAGAGTTGAAAAAAGAAATTCCTGAGCTTGCTGGTATTATCGGTACTGCCGATTTTGGGGGCATTGTTGATGTCATTAAAAATATTGACAAAAAATTTGTATCAGAAGTCAGCAAAAAACCTGACTACATTTACCCCGAAAATATTGAACGCCAGCAGATTACCATGGGTGCAAGCTCCTATCTTAAGATTGCAGAAGGATGCAGCTACAGGTGCGGTTATTGTATAATCCCGTATTTAAGAGGAGATTACCACTCAAGAACAATAGAAAACATCGTTGCTGAAGCAAAAAAACTTGTAAAAAAAGGTGTAACCGAAATTATACTCATTGCTCAGGACACAACAAGCTACGGTATAGATATCTATAAAAAACCGTCGCTTCCAAAACTTTTAGAAGAACTTAATAAAATCGAAGGATTAGGCTGGATTCGATTTATGTATGCATATCCTACACATCTTGATGATGAGCTTCTGGACGCAATCGCAAATCTTGACAAAGTAGTTAAATACGTAGATATTCCGCTCCAGCATTCACACCCTGAAGTCTTAAAACTTATGAACCGTCCGGCATTTGATTACCGCCCGATGATAGAAAATATAAGAAAACGAATTCCGGATGTTTCAATCAGAACAGCTTTTATTGTCGGGTATCCGGGCGAAACAGAAGAACATTTTGAACATCTTTGTAATTTTGTCCGTGATATGAAATTTGACAGGATGGGAGTTTTTAAATACTCTAGAGAAAAAGGCACTCCTTCGTATATGCTTCCGAACCGTGTTCCTGCTAAAATTGCAAACCAAAGATACAAAAAACTTATGGAAATTCAGCAGGAAATTTCAGCAGAAAGAAACAAAAAATTTATCGGAAAAACCATTCCATGTATAATTGAATGCTTTGCTGATGATGGTGAAATTATCGCCAGAACTCAATATGACGCGCCGGAAATTGACGGAATTGTAAATATTCAAACAGATAAAATGGTTGTTCCCGGTGATATTGAAATGGTTAAAATAACAGACGCTTCGGAATACGATTTAATCGGAGAAATATAAAAAGTAAGAGGTGGAAAATCCACCTCTTTTACTTATTGATTAACGATATTCAAAAGTCTTTCCCAGACTTGATCAATAGAACCGTTTGCATCTATTTTGTATAAAACACCTTTATCTTCATAGAATTTAACAAGCGGAGCTGTTTCTCTAAAATAAGTTTCGAAACGTGCTTTTGCAGTATCTTCGTTATCATCTGCACGTGTTTTTAAATCTACACCGCATTTATCGCATTTTCCTGCGATTTTAGAAGGCTTAAATTTTTTGTTGTAAATTTCCCCGCATACAGGGCAGGATTCTCTATAGATAATTCTTTCAATAAGGATTTGCGTATCAATATCAAAATAAATAGCCTTAAAAGAAACTTCATTGTCCTTATCAATATCAGCATTGATTTCATCAAGCATTCTTGCCTGTTCAAGACTTCTCGGATAGCCGTCAAGAACGTATCCGTTTTTGCAGTCATCACCTGCAAGTTTTTTGGCAATAATTTTCCCTACAAGTTCAGCAGGAACTAGCTGACCTTTGTCTATAAAAGATTTTGCAATCTTTCCTTCTTCAGATTCTTTTGCAATTTCTGCTCTCAAAAGCGACCCTGTATCAACATGCGGAAACCCCAAATATTCCGAAAGTCTGTTAGTCTGAGTGCCTTTACCGCATGCCGGAGGTCCTAAAAAAATTAGTTCTTTTTTCATAATATTTTTGCTCCTTCTTAAAAACATTATAGAACAAAAATGATTTTCAAATCGTTATATAAATAAGAAACGGAGGTTGAAATATGAAAAAAGTATTATCTCTTCTGGGGTTAATAGCAATTTTTTCAATAGTATCACCGGCATATGCCGGCGGGCGCGGTGAAGTTATCCATGCCGGCCCCGGAATGCATAGACAGATGCGTCCTCACGGAGGCTGGTATGCTCCGCCTCCACCGCCGCACAAGCACTACAGAGGCTCTGCCGTAATCGGCGGAGTATTAGCCAGGCGCAGCTATTGGGGCCCTGCTTACTGCGATTATAGATTAGGATGGTGCGACTATTATACACCGCAATATAGCAGCAGTATTTACATAAGATTTTAAATAATTTCTTTCTCCCAAACTAAACTCCTGTTACTTTCAGGAGTTTTTATTTACAAAATATGCTAAACTATAGTTATGATTGATTTAGATACAGGAGAAAATATAAAAACTCTATACAGGTTTGTAGAAATCAGGGGCGGAAAGCGTACAGAAAAATTTAAGACTCCTGATATAAAACGCGCGCTTAAGTTCCACAAATGGTATGTTGCAAGATACAAAGAAGGGCTTCTTCTCGAAATCCTCCCTGAAAAAAAAGTTTACGACTGGAAAGAAAAAAAGGTAAACTTTAAATATGACTAATCAAAAATACATAGCATTGATAGACTGTGACAGCTTTTTCGTATCCTGCGAAAGAAAGCTCAATCCCGAGCTCAAAGGGGTTCCGGTTGCTGTCGTATCAGGAGAAAGAGGATGTGTGATTTCTCGTTCCAAAGAAGCCAAAATGCTCGGACTCCCGATGGGGCTTCCGCTTTTTCAGGCTGTACAAAGGGTTCCGGAATGTATTTATATAAGTGCAAACCATTATGCTTATACCAAAATTTCAAAACAGGTAATGAACATATTAAAAGATTTCAGCCCTAATGTTGAGGTTTATTCAATTGACGAAGCATTTGTTGACTTTACCGGCCTGACCAAATTATATAAAAAGAACTATTTCAAGCTTGCGCGCGAATTACAGAAACGCATAGCAGATGAGGTTGATATTCCGGTTACTATAGGTATAAGCCGGAGTAAAACTCTTGCCAAACTTGCTTCTGACAAGGCAAAAAACACCTCGGCAAGGATTGCTGTGATTGGAAAATGCGGAATACACCATCTTCTTGAATTCACTGAAATACAGGAAGTCTGGGGTATCGGCAGAAAGCTGGGAGTAAGGCTCAGAGGTCTGGGCGTTCGAACGGCACTAGATTTTATTAATAAAGATGATAAATGGGTTAAGTCAAAATTCGGCAAAAACGGGCTTACCTCAAAAGCTGAACTGTCTGGCATTATGGTTTCTCCTATAAGCAACGAAGTTGAGCTTCCTAAATCTATAAGCGATACAAAATCATTCCTTGAATTTTCATCTGATTTGCAGTTTTTGAAAAACGAACTTTCCATACATATTCACGAATCATGTGCCAGATTAAGAAAAATTGACTGCAAATGTGCAACGATAGGAGTGCTCCTAAAAACTAAAGATTTCAGGACATTGTACTCCAAAGTTCAGCTTGATATTCCGACAGATTTTGAGTTTGAAATTTCAAGAGCTGCTTTTCCGCTTCTTACAGAAATGTTTAACAGCAGAGAGGTTTACCGCAGTGTAGGAATTGTTCTTGAAGATTTTAAAGAAAAAGCAGAAGAACAACTTACGCTGTTCAGCAATAATGAAAAGAAAGAACAAAACGAAAAACTCGGCCAGAGTTTGGATAAGCTGGAAAAGAAATTCGGCCGTAATATTGTAAGAACAGGGTTTACAAATAAAGAAGTGCCGTTCAAACAAGGTTTTCTAACCAGTCCGAAAGATGTTTAAATTATTTACCGCGATACCCTATGCCTGCCCTGTAGCCGGAAATTGAATATAGAGCAGGAAGGGCCGGCTCTATCCATTTTAAACCGGACATAACAGCCACTGTTGCGATATCGTCAGAATGAAGACAAATATCAAGAGGTTCCGGCTTCCTGTCTGCTTCATTACAGTTTTGATGTTTAAAACACCTGTTTATAACTTTTCTGCCAATTAGATTTGCAATCGCACTGCCACCGATAACTCCAGTTAATATGATACCCGTAACCATACCGAGTGCCCGCGCAGATTTTGATTTTATATTCATTTTTTCCAAAATTCCCAGAGCAGCTCCGGCACCTATATTGCATAGAAAAATATTTGCCAGATATTGATATGCTCCCTCTTTAATTTTATTAGGTATTTTATCCTTGTAATCATCAGAGGTTAGTCTGTCACCTGCAATCCCGCCTGCTATTCCGCCAAGCACTGGAATTAAACCAAATACGGACAAACGGCCGATTTCCGAAAAAATATCCTTTGAAGAAATATTTTCAGGCTCAGGAATAAGCTTATTCAATAGCTCTTTACCCTCCAGCTCCTCTGAAATAGTTTTCACCTCTTTCATATTCAATACTTCTGTCTTTATCTTTTGAAGGATTTTATATGTCTGAGAGCTAACCTTATTTTGGGAAACAAATTCATCTACCAGTGCGGTATTATACTCCCTCAACTCCTTTGATTTGACTAGTTTGGGCGCAGTCCGGAACATTTTGGAAATAATTTTCGGCGCGTAAAGAGAAGAAGCGACTGCCCCAAACATTGTCAGACCATTGCGGATAAAAACTTTTTGCCTCTTGTCTTCAGGAGCTCTGTATGTACTATCAAGCACAATACCGGAAGCTGCTAGAGATAAAAGAGGAGGTACAGCACGTGAAAATCTGCTGACTAACCTCGGTTGATCTAAATATTTTCCAAAAACTTTTAATGAGTTCATTGTATGGTATTCCTAACAATTTTATTAAACTCATTGTAAGGCAAACCTAACACCATGTCAAGTAGAAAAATGTTTACTCCTCTTCAAACAAATCAAAGAAATTATAAAATTGATAAGGGTATTTCAAAGCATGCTTTTCCAGAAACTTAACATATTGAAGCTGAAGCTCCTGTAATTTTTCATTTCGTCTTGATTTATCTGTTACGAATTTTTCGGTATAAACTTTGTATTTTTTACCCTCACTGACACAAACAATAAAATAAACCGGTACATCCATCATTAATGCAAATTTTAAAGTTCCAAGAGGAAATTGGGCTTTTTTACCGAGAAAATCCGCAGTGTATGTCCTGTTTTCATTTTGCGCGGATACCCTATCTCCTGCCATAAAAACAATTTCGCCATTTTTCAGACGTTCTGATATAAGAATTGAAACCTGCGGATTTATTTGTTCTACAGGAAAAACATCAATATTTAGTTTTATCTCAAGAGTCTTAAGAAAATTATTAAAAATTTCACACGCATTTGATTGCAGAAAAACATTAACCCTTTGTGGATTTGGATATTTATCAGACTGAAAAAGCGAACGCAGGATTTCTACATTTCCGACATGGGTTGTTATAAAAAAAGCTCCTTTATATACTTCCGGTGAAGAGAGCTCAAACCTATCTGGATTAAGCTTTCCAAGACACGAAATAAATTTATCCACAAGAGAATTTGCATAGTTTAAGAATTGTATAAAAGAGGAAATTATTACAAACTTATTGTTTACAATTTTCAAAAATTTTTCAGAAGCCCTTCTTTGTTCTTTTGCCTTAATAAATACAATAAGTGTAACAAAAAAAGCTATTATCCTTACAGGAAACTCTCCCAAAAACTGATAGATATATTTTGTAAGCAGAAGTCTTTTTGCTCCTGCTCCCTGCTCTGAAAGCTGAAACCATTTTTTAGACATTTTTTACACACTCCAGAAGCGTATAGTCATGTGCTCCAAGTGCATCGTAGACCGCATTAACTTTTAACCCTGCATCTTTTATAATAGTTTCCATCTCGCTGAATGAATACATTTTGCTGCAGCCGTTTGCCATACAGGTAAAGTACAAAGAAGTGTGCACAAGTGACAATTTAGCACCTTCAAACTTCTGGCGGTCTATAAAAGGTTCAAGGATATAAATCTTTGTATCATCTAAAGCTGTTTTTGCAACTTTTTCTAAAATAAACTTTATCTGCTGCGGAGAAAAACAGTCTAAAAACTGGCTCATTACAACAGCTCCTGATATCTCCGGAAGATTATCAGCTTCTTCCAGAATATTTGCAGCATGGAATTTACATCCGGCAAGCTCAGGGTCGTTTCTTATTACCTCAATATTTTGCGGAAGATCAATCAATGTGAGGTTAATATCTTTATTGTACTTACGGCATACTTTTTCGAATTTGCCGGTATTTGCACCGATATCAAATATTTGGCTGACAGGAGTTATAATTTTATATACAATATCAAAACAATTATCCGAATAATAATGGTCAAATTCGAACCAGCTGTTTTTCATATCTTGAGGCAATTTAGAGAGATACGGATAAATTGTCGCTGCATCTCCAAACATTGCTTTAAGCCCCTTAGGTTCACCTGTAATAAAAGATTCAGTAAGCTTTTCAGCTCCTTTATAGCATACATCCTTTACGAAATTAAAATTCACCCTTGTCATTTCATCATACAGAAAAGCTTGCCCGAGAGGAGTTATTGAATAAATTCCGTCATTAGAATTAACAATTCCTGAAGCTTCTGCGACCTCCAGAAGAGTAGAAACTGTATATTCAGAGAGATTGAGTTCTTCTTTCAAGACATAAATACATTCCGGCCTTGAATCAATCTGCTTTAAAAGTCCAAGCTCCAGCATAGCAGAAACAGCCTGAAAAGTAAGCGGAGCAAAAGCTATCTTTTGAGCATCCGTAAGCGCAGAAATAACACATTTTTTATATTCATCTCGTTCCATGATTTGATTTTATCATAAACAGGCTCAGGATATATGAAGCCGTAATACCGATAAAAAGAGTAAGTCCCAGCGAACTAATAAGCTTGAAGCTTGTAAACGACAAAAGAAGGAATGAAAATGCAGTAGAGGCTGCTGACATAAGCACTGCATCTTTAGATTTTTCTCCGCCGTTAAGCCTGAAGATTGAATAATCAAGGCTGAACCCGAGTATCAAGAATAAACCGAGTATATGAAATAAGTTTAAATTTACTCCGCAAAGGCTCAGCAGAGCGACAGTAAAAATTATACCAAGCAAAGGCGGCATTGTAATCTTAAAGGCATTTTTAATACCGTACATTATGCTCAAAAGAAGAAAAAGCATGGCAAAAACACACGGCAGAATAGTGAAACATTCCAGCCTTAGTCTTTTAAGGATTTTAGAAATTTCATCCGCAATATTCAAACTTCCTTTTACCGGCTCATTTACCATCATAAATGAACTATTTTTATCAAGCTCAAATTCTGATACCAGAGGAAAGTTTTCCGGATTATAGAGAACAGGCTTTTGAGGCTCAAACTTTGTCCCCAGTCTGCTTTCATATTTTTTTAAATCATTTTTATACAAATCTTGAACAAGTGTAATATTCTCCTGCTGGCGTTTTTCAGAAGAAACAAAATTACTAAGGCTTAAAGAATTGATATTTTCCCTTTCGTTTATACCTTCTGTTTTTTGTAAGATTTCATTTATGTTATTTCCATGTATAATAAGAAACTCCGGAGTAACAGGATTAAAAACTTTCTGGTACAAATTTTCTGCTGCAAGAAGATTTTTAGGCGGAACGTACAGATTTTTGATATTATCATCAAACTTTACCCTGAAAATTCCTGCTGCAATAACGACAAAAACAACAACCAGCAAAGCTTTTTGAGGCAGCTTGATTTTTTTGAAACTATTATGTTTAAATTCCCCGTCTGACAGAACTAAGATAACAAAAAGCCAAACTCCGATTAAGCCAAACGATGTAAAAATTCCGATTTGTCTTAAAACTTCTATATTTGAAAACAACAACCCCCAGAATGCACACGCAGTTGTAAGCATTGATGCAGTCAAACTCTTTTTAAACTCTTTATCATTTCCTGTCAAAAAATAGTGCAGTGAATAATCAAGGCTTATCCCGATAAGCGAAGTTGAAAAAACAAATGTAAGAACATGGAGTTTTTTAAATATCAGAGCAGCAGCTGAATACCCGAAAAGGAAGCCGAACAAAATACTGAATGCGACAGGTATAACAACTTTAAAGGAGCGGAAATAAAATCTGCAAAGGGCTGCTAATGCAAGCGTTGAAATAATACAGATAATATTAATTTCAATATTTGATTTTTTGCTTGCATAGTACGAATGTACAGGCGTTCCTGTTAGATAAATCGTTTTGCCTTTAGCAGCTTCAATAATTTGCTCCAGCTCATCATTGCTGTTTACCTGTGCATGTAAAACCGAATAGTATTTTCCCCCGAATTCTTTTGTATCATTTTCAAGAAACTTAGAGTTCGAGAGTAAAAAATCCGTAGCCAGAAGATAAGGGTCTTTATCCGGCGGTGAGATATAGATACCGAGAGGGTTGTATAAAGATTTTACCGCTTCTTCCTGAACTTTCTGAAAACTCTTCTTTTTCAACAGTTCACGCATATTATTTGACAAAAAATTTCCGGGATATTTTGAATAAACATCAGTAACTGCTGAATAATCCGTTTTCATATCCGGAAATTCCGCCTTCATATCCTCAAGTTCATCAAGAGAAGATGCTTCAAAAATAATATTAACCTTTTTAGAAGACAAATTTGCAAGCTTTACCAGATAACCTTCTGCTGCGGAATGCGGACTTATAAACGCTTTCATCAGCTCAACTTCAACAGGCTTTGCCTGAACAAAAGCAAAAATGAAAAGAATTATTGAAAATATTAAAAATATTATTCGCTTCATGATTGAAACCAGATTGTTGTTTTTGTTTTGTCACAGGTTAGTATAACTATTTTATCAATATTTTCTCTGCCGTTAATTTCAATAGACTTCAAATAATCATAAGCCGGAGTTCCTGATTTCGGAATTAATCCGAGTTCCCACCTCTGTGCCTCTCTGTGGAAGTAAAACTTAAAATCCTTTTGCAAACGCGAATACGATTTATTAGAAATTGCAGCAATTACACTGTTTATCTGGCGATACTCGCGCGAAGTATAAGATGTTGTACTCTTTACCGGAAACGTGGTATAAAAAATTACACCTTTACCCTTGTCAAATGTAAAATCTCCGGAAGATTTAAGAAGAATATTGGAAATCTGTTTTTCCTGCCTGAATTTACATTTAATGCTGTTTAATTCAGGAAGCTCTTTTACAATTTTATCGAGCTGAGCTTCATGCTCAAAAACATTTGCATACGCAGGCTGTATGAGAAGTAAACAGATTAAAAAAAATATCCTAACCATAAACAGCCCTTCTTAACTTCTCAGGCGCTTCATACAAAGTTTCACCTGTTTTTACATTTACACCAATCTGCATTGTGCTTGCTTTAAATATCTTTTCGCTGCCGGAATAAATCTCATACTTTATAACAATTGCCGGTTCAATTTCTTTTAGAAAACATTTTACAGTAAGCTCTTCGCCAAAGTTTGCAGACTTAATAAATTTCATCTCCATTTTTGCAATCGGATACATCACTCCGTCATTATACATATCAGTATAATTGTAGTTCAGCTTATCAAAAAAATCACATCTGGCCTCTTCCATATATTTGACATAATTTCCATGCCAGACAATGTTCATTGGATCTAAATCATAAAAAGGAACTTTTATTTTTATTTCTGTGTTCATAATTTCCCCTTATAACAAGCTCATAGGAGGCAAAATACCGGAAGAATATATAAGTTCACCATCATGATATTTGAAACTCACGCCCTTCGAACTTTTTACTAATTCCAGCCGGATAATTTTTGCCGGTTTAATTATGTTTGAATACTTAATTTTCCTGATCTGTCCGCACCTGCAATCCATATTAAAAGCAATTCCGGTAAACCAGTTTGCATAAAACAACTGCACAACCCCCGGAAGGATTGGTAATTTTTCAAAATGCCCTTTAAAAAAATTGCTGTTTTTAATGAAACATAGTTCAAATTCTGCATAATCCCTGCCAGTTTCTCTTGAAATTACAAACGGGAGTGAAAGATTTAGATTAAACATCTCTTCAATAAACTCCTTGTTAATCTTTCCGTTCTCTTTCTTAGGAATTTCATCAAAAAATCTCCATCTCTGAGGAACAATCTCAAACTTATTCTTTAATTCCTGTTTCAATTTTTTCACAAGAGTAAGTTTATCATGCTTTATAAAAAACTCTTTGCCATTTTCATCCAGAACCGCAAGTGCTGCGAGCTTACCTTTATGTTCAAAACAATAAACATCCTCAATACCGCTTATATCTTTAACAGCTGCCTCAATGTCATCTAAAATTATTCTTTTTTCCTGAATCTTCAATACTCTTCCGCATCTTCCTAAAAATTCGATTTTTCCATCTTCAAGCTTAATTCTATCCTGAATAATCACAGGACTGACTTTAGAATATGCCGTTTCTATTGTAGTATAACTATCTGCGGTTTCAACTATTTTGATACCTTTAAAAATTCGCAATCCCTTTTCATAGGGGCTGGTTCTATATGCTATAACACCGGTTTCCGTACTTCCGTAAATCTCAATTACACGTTCGGCAATAGTCAATGCATATTCAAACGTTGTATCTTCAAGCCTTGCTCCGGCTGCAATTATAACCTTCGGATTAACAGCAGGTTTGGCATTGAACTTCCTCATTGCTTCCAAAAAAGAAGGGGTTGTAACAAGAACAGCATTATCAATATTAATATCCTCAGGATAATTTATTCTTGCCTCATACCTATCAAACCCGCAAACATCAGGAAGCATTCTGAAAAAAGTAAAGCCGAAAAGATGTTCATCAGTAGTTGTTGTAATAAATTTAAGTCCATTTTCAAACTTTAATTCTTCATTAATATCAAGACACTCGCGTTTCAGATTTTCAAATGTTTTTACAACACCCTTGCCATCAGAAGTTGTACCCCCGGTTTTAAAAACTATTTCGTTAAACTTCTTTTCCATTCTTCCTCATTAACTCCGCAGGGTTGGCCATCCAGCCTCTCTTTTTTACCCCTCTCACTATATATTCTATAATAAAAAAGGTTCCAACAAGAAAATATGAAATAAATCCGTTATACAGCGCCCAAATTTTTTCGGAGGCAAATACTGTTGCAAGCGATATAAGAAAATTCAAAAAAGTAAATCCTGCCCATACATAAGTAAGGTTTCGCGTGTAACGCATAACATTTTCGTCCGCGTCAGGTTCAGCTGCAAGAGCAATTTTTTGTATAACAGTCTTTTCCTGAAACAGAGAAGAAAAAAATACCGCAAAAAATCCAAAGTTTACAATCGGAGGATAATATTTAAGAAGTACAAAGTCAGTAAAATGAAACAGGGCAATTACAGCAAACATTCCGATAAATGGCGCAAGCGCCTTTATCATTTTACCCGAGAAGCCCATACACAGCTTCCACAACATCATTAACTGTACGGATTTTCTTAAATTCTGCCGGTGATAATTTTTTATCCGTAAACTTTTGCATTCTTACGGCAATATCAACCGCATCAATACTGTCCAAATCCAAATCCTCAAAAAGATTTGCCTCCGGTACAATATCCCCGTCATTTATTTCAAGTTCTTCAACAAGAATTTTCTTTAATTCATCAAAAATTTGTTCTTTTGTAAATTTTTCAGCCATTTATTTTTGACTCCACAAAATCTGCAAGCGTACTAACTGAATAGAAATACTTTTGATTTTCTTCTTTGTTAGATTCCAAAGTAATATCATACTTACGCTTAAGAGCCATGCCAAGTTCCAGAGCATCAATTGAGTCAAGCCCCAATCCCTCGTTAAAAAGCGGTTCATCATCCTTTATATCCGAAGGAGTTATCTCTTCAAGCGCAAGGCTTTCTATTATAAGTTGTTTCAGTTCTTCTCTTAATTCCATAACGACTCCATACCAATATTATATCACAAACCGTACAACTCATCTTCAATCTTGTTAGTTAACCTCTGTTTTGTAATAATCTCACTTTCACCGATAAAGTCAGCAATATTAATCTCACGCATTTGTTCAATTTCAAAATTCACACACCTGTCACTTACAGCATAAAACGGCTGATTTATAAACAGAAAATCTCTGTCTGAAAACATTCTAACCGGCACAATATTTTTTCCTGCATTCAGAGCTACAAGAGAAGCGCCTTTTCTAATCTTCGGGAACTCATCGCGCCGATGCCTTATGCCTGATGGGAAAATTATGACATTAAACCCCCTATCGAGCATCTTCTTTGATTCAGCTTTTAATTCATCAAGTTCAACCTCATTAGTAATAAAAATACTTGTTACCAGATTTTTCAAAATCGGATTATACGCAAGCTCTTTTTTTACAAAACATGTTGAGCGCGGAATAAGCGCAATCAGAATTACAATATCTATAAAACTTGGATGCGTGGAAACAATAACTTTGTTTTCAATCTTTTTCAATTTTTTTACATCGAGTCTGAAAAGTTTTAAAAACATCATTAGATTGACAAAAAATCTCCACGTGTTGTGAATTATATCAGAACACAATTCTTTATTATTTTTTATAAAAGGAAAGAGCAGAAAATTAAGTATTACAGCACCTATTCCAAAAATAAAAAAACAAAAAACTGCAAAAATTGAACGGATATATTTCATCTAAACCAACGACCTGTACATTTCCAAATATTTTTTAGCGCTTTCTTTCCAGCTAAAATCAGCTTCCATAGCAGATTTTCTCATAGCATTCAGGGTATATTTATCCCTGTAAACACCCATTGCAGTTAAAATAGCATCCTTCATAGCCCAGCCATCATAACCCCAGAACTTAAATCCGTTTGAGTTATCCAAAGGATAGCCGGTAACAGTATCCTCCAAACCTCCGGTTGCTCGGACAATAGGAAGTGAGCCGAAGCGCATAGCAATTAATTGCGAAAGTCCGCAAGGCTCAAATTTAGACGGCATGAGGAAGAAGTCGCTTCCTGCATAAATTTGATTCGCCAAATCTCCTCTGTAACCGACGTAAGTTCTGATATTCGGAGTATTGTTTGAAAGCCAGATAAACAGATTCTCATATGATTTATCGCCCGAACCTAAGAATATAAAATCAGCCTCAAGATTTCTTAAATCGTTTTCAACCTGTCTGATTAAATCCAGCCCTTTCTGGTCAACAAGTCTTGAAATCAGAGCAATCAAAGGTCTTTCAGGATTATACTTTAAGCCAAAGTACTCAAGAATTTTCTTTTTGCACTCTTCTTTTTTTGCCAGCGAATTTACGTCATAGTTTTTTATAAGAGTTTTATCTGTTTTTGGATTGAAAACATCGTAATCAATACCGTTAACTATTCCCCGCAGTTTATCCGTATGTCCTCTAAGCGTATAGTCCATGCCTTCGCCGTATTCGCCGGTAAGAATTTCTCTTGCGTAGGTAGGAGAAACAGCAATAACTCTGTCAGAATAATTTATTGCGCCTTTCATCCAGTTTACTCGTCCGTAATGTTCGCATCCCCATTCATTAAATACAATATCCTTGCGCATATTTGCAAAGTCAAGAATATCCTCAAACCAGACTCCTTGATATGCAAGGTTATGAATTTCAAATACATTCTTAGTTTTTGACCAGAACTCGTCAAACTTGTAATTGGCCTTTATATAAAGCGGTATCATTGCCGTGTGCCAATCGTTTGAGTGAATTATATCCGCTCTAAAATTCAATTGTTTTGCATACTCAAGCGTTGCGAGAGAGAATGCAATATATCTTTCGTGCTCATAACGCGGGTCAAGCCAGCGCGGATAAACTTCCTGAAAACAAGAAAAATACCAGTCATTCTGCACAAAGAAAACATTAATGTCTGTTCCCGGAAGCTTTGCCATGTGTAGCTTAAATTTTTGAGGTGATGAGCCGAACGAAATCCACATTTCTGAATTTTCGAGCTCTTTTAACCCCCATTTGTTATAATCAATACAACCGTGAAGCGGAGTAAAAATAGCAATCTCAGCATCCTTCTCCAGTGCTTTCGGCAAACTTCCTACTACATCAGATAAACCGCCGGCTTTTGAAAACGGAGAAACTTCCGCTGCTGCAAATAATATTTTCATATTTTACTCCTCTTATTAACAGATATTGGGATTATAAAACATTAATGTTTTATAATCAACCCTAAACATTTTATAGAGATTATTTACCAAGCATTACCATCAACACAGAAATATCTGCGGGCTTAACTCCGCCAATCCTTGAAGCCTGAGCTAAATTCTGAGGTCTGATTTTCTCCAATTTTTCTTTTGTTTCCGTCGATATATGCTTAATCTGCGAGTAATCAATATTTGCAGGGATTCTGTATTTCTCCAGTTTTTCAGCTGTTTCCACCTGCTGTTCCTGACGTTTTATATAACCATCATACTTAATCAAAACTTCCGCTTCATCTGCGACATCTTCCCTAACCGTTTTAGAAATATCATCCAGCTCTCTGAATACATCATACGTAATATTTGGACGTTTTAGAAGTTCAGCCATTCTCATTCCGCGGTCAATGTGTTCGCCATATTTTGCAAGAACCTCATTTACCCCTTTTGTTGCAGAAAGTTTTGTTTCCTCAAGCCTTTTAATCTCACACTTAATATTTTCCTGCTTATCTAAAAACCTCTGATACTGCGCCTCATCAATCAGACCAACTTGATGCCCGATTTCAGTCAAGCGCGCGTCTGCATTATCCTGCCTCAAAAGAAGCCTGTATTCCGAACGCGAAGTAAGCATTCTGTAAGGTTCCTGAATATCTTTTGTAACCAGATCATCAATCAATGTTCCAATATAAGATGAAGCCCTTGAAAGTTCCAATGGTTCAGAATTATTCAAATATTTAACAGAATTTATACCTGCAATTAAGCCCTGTGCAGCAGCTTCTTCATATCCGCTCGTTCCGTTAATCTGGCCTGCAAAGAACAAGCCTGCAATATCTTTTGACATCAAAGAATGTTTTGTCTGAACAGCCGGAACATAGTCATATTCAACTGCATAAGCAGGTTTAATAATATGTGCATTCTCTAAACCTGGAAGCGAGCGGAGCATTTCAACCTGAACGCATGCAGGAAGGCTCGTTGAAAAGCCCTGTATATAAACTTCATACGTATTCAACCCTTCCGGTTCAATAAAAATATGATGTGAAGGATTTGATGCAAATCTTACAATTTTATCCTCTATAGAAGGACAATAACGCGGTCCCACACCTTGAATCAAACCTTGATACATAGGCGACTTATCAAGATTAGCCCTGATTATCGCGTGCGTATCCTCATTTGTACGGGTTAAATAACAAGGAACTTGAACACGAACAGGACGATTCGGCTTAAATGAATAAAAACTCAATTTATCATCACCGGGTTGAATATCCATTTTTGAATAATCAATCGTACGTTTATCAACACGTGCAGGAGTTCCGGTTTTTAATTTTTTTGTAACAATACCGTGTTCTCTTAAAGAAGCAGAAAGTCCTATTGCAGCGCGTTCTCCAAGCCGGCCGCCGGAATACGCCTGCAAACCTACATACATTTTTCCTTCAAGCGAAGTTCCTGTAGTTAGGATTATTGCACGGCAAGAATATTCTAAGCCGTATTCATCACGAGCACCGGTGATTTGTCCGTCTTTTACTATTATATCTGTAATACAGGTCTGCTTAATCCAAATATTTTCAGTATTTTCAAGAATATTACGCATATACTGTGTGTATTCTTTTTTATCAGATTGAGCTCGAAGAGCTCGCACAGCAGGGCCTTTAGAAGAGTTCAGCGTTTTCATTTGAATATAAGTTGCATCAGCAACCTCACCCATAACACCGCCAAGCGCATCTATTTCTCTTACAAGCGTAGATTTAGCAGGACCTCCTATTGCAGGGTTACAAGGCTGCAGCGCAATGTTGTCAACATTAAGCGTACATAAAAGAACATTACAGCCCAAACGCGCTGCACTCAAGGCAGCTTCACATCCAGCATGGCCTGCACCAACGACTATGATATCAAATTTGTTATTTAAATAATCCCTGCTAGTCATAAGTAGATTATATTACAAGGAGCAAATATTCACAACAAACAAAAAAGAGTTTGATATTTAAAATCAAACTCTTTTGTCTATTATAAATAATAATTACATAGATTTTCTATCTGCAATTTCTTCCATTTTGTGATCTGCAAGTCTTGAATCACCCTTAACTCTTGAGTAAGAAAGATAGCCATTCATTCTATCAATCTTAGTTAAGTTTCTGCTTCCGCATTTAGGACATACATCCATATTCAATTCTTCATGCCCGCAGTCATCACAGTAAGAAAGTGAAAGGTTAACCCCTTCATAGAAACCCATATCCATTGCTCTGTGAACAAGAGTTTCAATAGCCTCTGTATTGTAGTTAAGCGGATATTTTACATATTGAATTTTTCCGCCATTTAGCAAATCCCAGAAACGTTTTTCTAAATCTTGCTTTTGAATAGGTGTAATATCTTCACCGACATGACAGTGGAAACTGTTAGATACATAACCTCTGTCAGAAACATTAGATACAACACCGTATTTTTTACGGAACTGCTTTACTTGAAGTCCGCATAAGTTCTCTGCAGGAGTTCCGTAAATTGCGTATAAATATCCATCCTGTTCTTTGAATTCATTAACTTTCTTGTTAATATATTCCATTACCTCAACAGCAAAAGCTCCATCTTCAACAAGAGATTTTCCGTTATAAAGTTCCTGCAATTCATTCAGTGCAGTTATACCGAATGAAGCAGTAGCAGATTTCAACAAAGGTTTAATTTTATCATGAATACCCAAATGACCTCCTAAGAAACCACCTTCACAATAAGCAAGCGGGTTAACTGAAGCTTTCATTTCTCCTAAGTATTCGTAAGTTCTTATATGAAGTTTTCTAATTAATTCCATATAATAATCTAATACGGCATAAAAATCTTTACTTTCTTTCTTAGCCTTAGCATAAATCATAGGCAAGTGTAAGCTTATTGCACCAATGTTAAAACGTCCTACAAAAATAGGTTTATCGGCTTCGTCAGCAGGCTTCATTCCGCCTCTTTCGAACCAAGGAGATAAAAATGCTCTGCAGCCCATTGGAGAAACTACTCTGCCATACTTTTTATACATAGAAGCTACGTAGCCTTCTCCGGACAAAGACAACCAATCTGGATACATAGCTCTCTTTGAGCATTCTATTCCGGCTTTAAACAAGTCTTCATTAACCTTGCCTTTTCCGTGAAGATTTTCATCATACAAGAAAACTATTTTAGGGAACAATACAGGTTTTTTGCATTCTTTCTTGCCTTGACCGTTCATTCTGATTTTTAACATTGCAAGAGTTGCCATTTTTTCATATTCTTCTGTTCCCAGACCAGCTGATACAGTAATGAATGGATAATCACCTCTTGAAGATGCTACAGTATTGAACTTGTATTCCCAGCCCTGAAAACCTTGCTCAAAATCCTTTTGAACATCATTCATTGCTTCTTCTCTTGCTTTTTCAAAAGACAATCCCATGCATAAGTATTTATTATTTTGTCTTTCAAAAGTTTTAGCTGCATACGGTGCTAAAATCTTATCAACTTCTGCAACGGTAAAACCGCCATACTGCTGACTTGCCGCAGCCATTACAATATCTCCGATTACGTCAAATGCTACGTCAAGAGATTTTGGCTCATTATACCAGAGATTACCCATTTCGAAGCCGCCTTTAAGAACAGAAGCAACATCAAATAAGCAGCAGTTCATTGTATCACGTCTTGCTGACATATCGTGAATATAGATATAACCATCTCTTATAGCCTGTAGTTCATCTACTGTTAAGAAAAACTTCTTGTACAATTCTTTATTAAGTTCATTAAAAATCAAAGAACGCTTTGTCGAAACAAGAGTCGAATCTGCATTAGAATTTTCTTTATCACCTATATACATAATTCTTTGAGATTCTTGATAAACTTTGTCTAACATGTGAACAAAATCCTGCTTATAGTTTCTATAGTTTCTGTAACTGTGAGCGACATTAGAATTAATATGTTCCAGTGCACCTTCAACCAAATTGTGCATTTCTGAAATTGTAACCTCGGTTTTATTCATCCTAACAATATTATTATCTACAAAGTCACATATTTCTTTCAATTCCTCATCTGTTAGTTCTACTAACATTCTTGTTGCTGATTTTTTTACAGCGTTAATAATTTTGTTATTATCAAACTCTTCTTTTGTTCCGTCTTTTTTAATTACATAAACACATTTTGCTTTGATAGGGGTTATTTGCGCTGTTTTCGGCAGTTCATTTATTTTAGACATAGGCGATACAGCACCGCCTTTTATAACATCAGTCGTTGTTTTTGTGGCTGGTGAGGTAAATTCTACGATATTTCTTTCCTTATTTAAACTATTTTGCATTGCCTTCTAAAACCTCCTAATCTACGTTAAGGCGAGCTATTTTTTCTACTCAGCTTTCCTTATATTTAGAGAATAACATTCTCTACCCAAAATCTAATCCTATATTTAAATGATAATTCAAACACCAATACTTATCAACAAATTCACAAAACGTCACAAAGGAGGAAACCATTGTAAACACTACATCTTTACGTTTCGCAACATTGTAAATATTGTTACGTTTTTAGCATGAATTTTTTGTTTTTTTCTTGACAAAATCCAGGATAGTTTTCGATTGTTAAACTGACACTTGTTTTATAAAAACAATCAGACATGCCTTATAAAAAAATTTTTAATTATTTTGCAAGGCCGTATTTCTTTTTCTTATTTGCAGCATATGAAAGCCAATAGCTATCCTTTGTCCGCTCTTTTTGCAGAGCAATACATCTGGTATTACATTTACATAAAGAAACAGCTTTTTGTAAATCTCCCTCAGCAAGCTTATCCTGGTTAAGTTTTTTATGTATATATGAACGGCTGGAATAGTTGATGGCAATGGGTGAACGTCTTATGTTCATATTTGAATAGGCCAGAGCTTTCTTATAATCTTTTTGCATTATACTCGCCGTAACAGCCATACCGTATGAGTTTGTATCCTTAGCTATTTCATACACTTTGTCATAATCTCCATTAAGCAAGTAAAGTATTCCGGCAAAGAAAGGCCATGAAACAAGAATAGAAAAATTATCTGAATATGCATAGCTGCCATTTATTTTATAAGCTTTATCAAAATATTCAATAGCTTTTGCCCCTTCTTTTAAAAACATATAGTTTTTACCCAGCTCGCCATACATAGCACTTTTTTGTTCCCGGGAAATTGCAAGTCTTGCTGCCCACAGAGAGCAATTAATTCCGGCTGGATAGTTATAGTTGCCAAAACTAAGCAGAGATTGGCTGTATAAACACACAACAGCAGTCTGATTAAGCATGAAAAACAGAAATATACTTACAAGAGCAGTTACAAAAATACTGCCAAAACGCTTTTCCTGTTTATATTTCTTAACACCATAAAACAAAACACCTATAAGACAGACAAAAATTAAGTATACTGCCAGATACAAAGCATTCTGGATAAAATTGACTCCTGTCATCACAGCCTCCTTTAATAATAATTAAAAAGGACAGGGTTTATGCCCTGTCCTTTATCATATCTTACGCTTCAAGAATTTGTCTTACAAGCTCGTTTACTGTCTTAGGATTTGCCCTGCCTTTGGTTTCTTTCATAACCTGACCGACAAAGAAGCCTAATAGATTTGTTTTACCATTTTTATAAGCTTCAATTTCTTTTGGATGAGAATTAACAACCTTTTCAACAACAGCCTTGATTGCGCCTTCATCTGAAATCTGGCTCAAGCCTTTTCTTTCAACAATTGCAGAAGCCTTTTCACCATTTGTAATCATGTCTTCTACAAGAATTTGTTTACCAATGTTGTTTGAAATAGTGCCTTTTTCAATCAGGCTGATTAATTCAGCAAGATTTTCAGGTGTTAATTTTGTATCTGTAATCTCAACTTTATTTTCTTTTAAGTATGCAGCAATTTCACCCATAATAAAGTTTACAGCAATCTTTGGAGTCGCACCGAGTTCAAGCACCTTATCAAAGAACAGAGCTAAAGGCATTTGTTCAACGATGACGCAGGCATCATATTCGCTCAAACCTAATCCCATATATCTCTGGCGTTTTGCTTCAGGAAGTTCAGGCATTTTTGCCCTGATTTCTTCAACCCATTCTCTTGAAATTTCAAGCGGCATCAAATCAGGTTCAGGGAAGTATCTGTAATCGTGAGCATCCTCTTTTCCTCTCATAGAGCGTGTTTCTTTTAAGTTATCATCCCAGAGTCTTGTTTCTTGAACAACCTGTCCGCCTTCTTCAACAATCTCAATTTGTCTGTCAATTTCGTACTCAATAGCTCTTTGCAAAGCAGAGAAACTGTTTACGTTTTTTATTTCAGCTCTTGTACCAAATTCTTTTGAACCTTTTGGCATAATAGAGATATTAGCATCGCATCTCATAGAACCTTCTTCAAGGTTTCCGTCGCATACGCCTAAGTATCTTACTATTTCACGAAGTTCTTCCATATAGTTTCTGGCTTCTTCGCTTGAGCGCATATCAGGTTCAGAAACGATTTCAAGGAGCGGAGTTCCTGCTCTGTTTAAGTCTACGAGTGAGTATGTTGCACCGTTAATACCGGCTGCACCAACGTGAACAAGTTTTCCTGCATCTTCTTCAAGATGCGCTCTTGTTATACCAATTCTTTTACCCTTTACGTTAATATACCCGTTAACACAAATCGGCTCATCGTATTGTGAAATCTGATATCCTTTTGGAAGGTCAGGATAGAAATACTGTTTTCTGTCGAATTTGCATCTTGAAGGGATTTCGCAATTCAAAGCAAGTCCGAGAAGAATACCCATATTTACGCATTCTTTATTTAAAACAGGCAGAACACCCGGCATACCGAGAGTAATAGGGCTGATCTGCGTATTCTGTTCATTACCGAATTCTGTTGAATCAGGTGCAAATATTTTTGATTTTGTTTTAAGCTGGGCATGAACTTCCAGACCTATAACAACTTCATACTTATCTCTTAATTCTGTCATAATAAATCCTCACTTTATACTTAAATTTTATCATAAAGATACGTTTTTCAAATGTTCAATCTTTATTTCCGGCTTCAGAAGAACAGAAACCGCATCTATTCTGAATTTTTTATACTCCGGATAATCTTTCAAATACATAAAAATACCCTGTTTTATGTGATTGTATTTTGTTCTGGTTACAGCCTCAAAAGGATGCCCGCAAACTTCTGTTGTTCTCGTCTTAACTTCTACAAACACTAACGTATTTTTATCCAGTGCAATAATATCGATTTCGCAAAATCTTGAAAACCTTTTGTTACACTCAAGTATTTTATATCCAAGCTTTGAGAGATAATCTCTTGCCAGTTCTTCACCTTTTTTACCAACCGAAATATTTGACATAATACCTTATTATTTTTCTACGTAAAATAAATATGAATCGCGTTCATTAAACGAATATTTTACATTTTCACCTTTCAACCATTCGAAAATCTGAGGATAAAGCCTGAAATTGTTATAGTCCTTAACCAGATAAAACCAGTATCCTTTCCCGTTTTGAAGTCCGTTTAGATAATGGAACACCGCTTCTTTTTCAGTAGAGGTCAACGGCATTTCAAAAATATTATCCGTATAAAACCCGAGTTTATTGGAATAAAACAAATAACTTGGTGTTGAAGCTGAATTACAGAGAACAATATCCTTCTTGGGATTAAATTTATCTTTTATTACCTCAAGTAGATTTTTCGGCGAGCAGGAAACGAAATAGTCAAAAGTAGTTATATTTTTCATGTAATTTAAGTCATATTTACAAAAACTAAAAAATACAAGAACAACAGCTACAGCAATCCATTTTCCAGTTTCTAAAGGTTTGAGCATAAAGATAATCATAACCGGAATGAAATATAAACCGACCCGCCCGCTAAGAGGATAAATATGCATAAATGCTGCCATAAAAACAAGGAGCAAACTTAACAATATATAACTGCATTTTTCTCTAATAAACAGGCAAATCCCCCAGATAAAGAGAATAATTGCCGGTAGAGAAAAGGTATTAGGAACAAAATAAAACTTGATATTCAAGACCAGAAACCTTAAAAAATCGCTGAAAGAAAATCCAAAAAAGCCATCGTTCCAGTAATTCGGGAAATGTGTATCCAAATCAAGCTTCGCAGGTGCCAGATTGAAAAAATAATACAGAATCATCGTTGCAGCGAGAGGTAAAAGAAGTTTGAATGTGTTTTTAAAATTTTTCAAAAGAAACGCGCCTATAAAAAACAGTGACGGCAGAGAAATAAAAGGCAGAATACAAATACCAACACCTGTAATAATAAGCTTTTTTCGGTCGAATTCTTTTATTTTCGGGAAATAATACAGACAAATACATGCAATCAGGACATCTGTGGAATACTGTTTAAAAATACTTGAAAAAGCAATTAAAGGCTGGCATATAGCAAATATAAAAACAGCTGCTAATCTTGTGTAATTTTTCTTGAAATACTGTGTACAGCATTTATAAAAAAAGTATATTGCTGCAACAGATGAAACGAATGGAATAAACTTTGCAGCATGTTCACTGAATCCGAAAACAGCAGTAATCATCTTTGTACAAAAGATAAAGAGAGGCGGTGCTGACTGTGCGCTTCCAAGAAACAAAAATGATTCCCAGATATTTTTATTCAGAATGCTTAACACAAGCCTGCATTCATCATCAGAAAATACATTGCTGGCAATATAAAGTTTAGCGCGAAGGGTTAAACCTAATAGAAAAAACAGAGCCAATAAAGCAAAATATAAATATTTCTGCATCTGCTTCATCACATAAACCCCCGATACAAAAAAAAGCCTTAACGGCTTTTTTATTTTTTTAATGGAGCGGGAGACGAGGCTCGAACTCGCGACATCCTCCTTGGCAAGAATACCTATGCCAAATTTGATGTGTTTTACGAGTTTTACCCTCCCACTGAAACTACCACATTGACTGGCTAAGCCTCGATTAACCAGTTCTATTGATTTACTCGATTTTACTCGTTTTACAAAAATTTGTGAGCAAAATGTGAGCATAAATTCAATTCAATGTACAGATGTCTGACAAGTCTCATTCGTCCGACAAACTATTTAGATTATATAACACAAACGGAGAAATAACAAGATGAATACAAGAATAACAGTAAGACTGGATGAGGAGTTATCTAAACTCCTCTCACAAATACAAAATAAAAACATATTTAATCTAAGTGGTTTGATAAGAGAGGCTCTTAAGACGAAATTAAATGATTTTATCAACGTAGATAATAGTGGAGACTTGAGGAGCTTAGAGAAAGATGAGAGATAATTCATTCACACTGAAAGAGTTTGAGACAAATATAATTACTCTCTCATTAGGTAAGGAATACTTGTATAATATTGCTCATTCATTCCTTAAGGGATTTAATGATACAAATGATTGCTACAGAGAGATTGATTACTTTGTTAATAGTATTGCTGATAAGAATAAGATAAACAAATTTGTATTATCACGAGAATTATATAGTTTTATTCATTCCAAAAGATTAAATGAACTGATAAAAGACTTTTGGCTGGATGATGAGGAATTCTCTTATTCTTATTTGTTTTACCATTCAAAGAATGTTTATAAACAGTTTGTACAAGATAGGAAAAAGGCAAAAGTACACCTATGGTTAAAATTTGAGCCTAAAGAACCCGACAAATATAACAGACTGGATGATACATTACCCAATTATGACAGTATTATGTGTAAATTTTATCTTCACAATTACCGTAAATATACATCTGATACTAATACTAGTGCTGACGGCTGGACATATCAGTTGTGTATGTTTTACTTGCTTGTGATTGGTAATTTATATCGCATATTAAGACCTTATCTCACAAGTGTTGAGGATTTTATAACAAGATGTATGCTTGAATTAAATCCAATAATTACAGGCTTCACATCTACATTAGACTTCAATACGAAAGAGATTAAAGCCTTGAAAATTATATACGAACTTATGCAATTGCACTCTAAAGGAAACTACTTACAAATACATAAAAATAAACATTTAAATAGCATAGAGTTTGTTTATACAACATTAGGAAGCACGTTTCATAGTGCATTAAATGATAGCGAAAAAAGCACTTACAGAGGCGATAACAACGGCAATAGACTTGTTAAACTAAAAGTTGCAGGGCAAGACAATATCCTAACTATGAGAATTGATATTGTAGGCTTAGGAGTCCTCGAAGATATTACAGGAGAGGCTGTTCAAAAGAGTTTTTACAGTTGCATAACCGAAGAAATTACTATGGAATATATTGGGTATAAAGTCCTAAAGTATATATTGTCCCATACGAAAGAACATGAAACCATACTTAACAAAGCTAAGACAAAGGCTGCTAAGTATTACTTAAGTAATCTACAACGTACACGCAACTTGTTTAATAAAGAAGATGTGATTGACTCCTATAGCAGACATCTTTTGTATAACAATGTTTTCACTAACCTGAAACCAGAAACAAAACTTTCTCTTGCTGAAAAACTAAAAAACAAATTCCCTATTCAAAAACAAGGAGTTGATTATATCATCATAGCAATTGAATTAGCAAAGTATGACAATGCGACTATCTCTAAAAAGATTAAAACACTAGGAAGTAAACAACAAGCTCAAATTCGCAAGATGATTAAATATGCTCAAAAATTAAACTTAGAACCCAAACAGCCTGTTCTTAACAGTATCTACAAGACAGTGAGCTATAAGGATTGACAATGTTTAATAAGGTTAAGATTGACAAGCTCAGGCTCATCTATAAAAAGAAAGATGTCTTACAAGAGAACAGGATTGAAATAGATAACATTTTAAGGCAAAATTACCCTGATTATTCTCTGTTTAATAAGGCTGGACTTGTTTTAAACACTTTTACACCGACAAAACAAAAGAGATATGGCATGCCAGACCTCAAACACAACCTTCAAATGCCTTCTCTAAAACAGTTCCAAGAACCTCTTAATCACTTAAATCCTAAAATGTGGTTTAGTATTATTCATTTAGCTAAAGATATTTTGCTTACTAATTCAGTAAATGACTATCTCATAATGCTTGCAGAAAGGTCATACAGCCGAATTGAACCTGAACTTATCGAGTCGGAAGGGATTTATAGTTTGTACTTTAAGTATTCTCATAATGACGACTCTTTAAATGGTATCAATTTTGTTATTAAGTTCTACAATAAAGCAGAAGAGTACTACAAACAACACAAAACATATATTTGTCACTTATATGAACCATTAACAAAGGACGAAATTAAACTATTAGGAAAAGCTTACAATCCTGAAACAAATACGCTTAATCTGAAAGATTTAAACTTGCTAAGAGTTGAAATTGAACTACAGGGAGCTGATAAACTCTCTCCATTAACTAATCTCCTATCACATAAAGATAAAGAAAGATTTACTGTTGATTTACTTCTTAATGCTATTCGTAAAGGTTCACTTAGCAATGACCTTGAAAAAATATTCACAACGATTATACAACGAACTATATTTAATACTAAAGAAACCTTAGAAACTGCAACGACGGAGGTATCTAAAATCAGAAAGCTGGCATGTGAACTCCTGTTAGAGAGTTCAGACTTTTATGATTATCAAAATGTTGCTGATGAGTTAGGATTACAAAATCAGTTTTCAGAGATAAGTACAATAATCAGAAAAGTAACACCTAACTCTGAACTTTACAAAGAGCTATGCAATAAATTATTCTTTGCGGATGACAAGACAGCCGAAAAGAATGGATTTATAAGAACTTGCAAGCCACATAGCTCATCTAACCTTGTAGACTTCATTCTGATTTATGTAGTACCTATTATTGATGATAGTTGACCCTCAACGAGGTTTATACCTAAAATCACTTTAACCAGGCGCAGCGAGCCTATAAACCTGGTATCCTGGCGATTATTTGTTCATGGTAGAATGAACTCATGGTGGAAGTATTTTCAAAGCTTACAAATAAGTATCAAGCAATAGCAGAGTCAACACGATTACAGGCTCTTGTAGATGATAAAAACTTCCTACCCATTTATGCTTCATCAAACGCTAAGGTTTACCCGTATCAGATTGCGTCGGCTCAATTTGCATTACGTTCAGATTATTTAAAAGGTTGTATTCTTTGTGATGAAGGCTCTCTAGGTAAAACCTATGAGGCTCTGTTGATTGCGGGACAGAAGTGGTATGAAGGGAAAGAGAATATTCTTATTATTTTGCCTCCAAACTTAATCCCTCAATGGTTATGTAAATTAAATAAAGACTTTACGCTACCTCATATCTTTTGGAATAATACCCCTCAAATACCTGATGAAGAAGGGATTGTTATAACTACATACGATTTTGCCTTGAAATACTACGACCGTATCAAAGAGCGGGACTGGGACATGGTGATTTTTGATGAGGCTGACTGTTTATCAAAACCTGATAAGCAGATGACTCAAACACTTAAGGACTCTGTAAGAGAGGCATATAAACTCCTTCTTACCCCGACTCCTATTACTATGGATATTAGGTATATTTACGGACTTATTCACTTTATTGATGAAAGCGTATTGCCTGACTCTGATGAGTTTTACAAAAGATATTTTCGCAAACCTGAAAACTATCCTGAACTTACAAGCTGGGTTTCTCAATTTTGTTTCAGAACATTGAAAGCACAGGCATGCGAATATGTCTCATTTTCAAACAGAATTCCTTTTACGGTAGACTATCCATTGATTAAGGAAGAAAAAGAACTCTATACTCTTCTCAACACTTATATTAAGTCTGAAAACAAAATTGCCTATGAAATGGATGAGTATAACTTAGCTCTAATGCTCTTCAATAAGCTCTCCTCATCTCCTCAAGCCTTTACTAAAATGTTACAACCAGCAATTCAAAGAACTTATGGTATTGAAAAAGCATATTTGCAGAAGATTTATGACTTAGCTTCAAGTATTCAGATAAACTCTAAAACCTTGAGCTTAGTCAAGATTATGAAACAAGTTTTTAAACACCTGAAACAATGCAAGGTAAACGAAAAAGCGATTGTGTTTGTAACAAGCAACACCACACTTGAAGTTCTTAATAATTTACTTAAAAAAGAGGGGTTCAACACACTCAAATACAAGGATAACAACAGCCTTGAGCAATTCAGGAATGATGATGAGATACAAATACTAGTAACTACAGACACCTCAGCTAAAGGCTTAGATATTGAGTATTGCCCTGTAGTTGTGAATTATGACTTACTTTACAACTCCATTGAAATGGAACAGAGAATTTGTCGTTGTCATAGACAAGGACAAAAATCTGATGTACTTGTTATCAATATGTTGAGCAAAGAAAACCTTGCAGATGTACGCATGCTGGAGCTTATAAATAAACGTACTCTTCAATTTAACGGTATCTTTGGAATGTCTGATGATATTGTCGGCAACTTTGATTTAAAACTTAAAGAAGTTCTACCACAATTCAGACCGCTAGCGGAAGTAGCGGAGTCTTTCAAACAGAACCTTGAAGAACATAAGACCACTAATACAGAGATTATCGAGAATACTGAAAATATTTTGTTTACAACATTTACAAAGTCTATTGCGGATAAAGTAACAGTAACTCCTAAATACATCGAGGAGCAGAAAGAACAACTCAACAATGACCTTTGGGAGCTTGTTAAATATTATTTTACCTATGAAAAACCTGATTGGTACGAAATTAACGACGACAACAGGACTTTGAAACTTATTGAAGGATATGGCAGACCGTATTTATTCAGCTATAAAGAAGATAATCTCATGAAACAAAAGGCTTATGAAGGATATTCAGAATATGGAATGAGTCCTGATTTTAAACCAAGTTTTAAACGAATAACTTTTACTTCATTACTTGTAAAAGGAATATTGAAAGAGCTTGATAGTGTCGATACAACGCAAGCTATCTTGTACGTTGACTCAGGTATTGAACCTTGTGACATAGGGTTATACAATTATTCAATCACAACAAGCAAAGTCGGCTCTAATAAAATGTTTCAACATCTTTTAATAGGACAAACTCAATCAGGACGTATACTTAGTGACGTAGAGTGTAGAAAACTTCTCGCCCTTCCTGTCGTTAAAATAGAAGAAAAAGATAAGTTTTGTCACCCTGAACTTAAACTCTTTGATGACTTTGAAGAGACTGGAAACCTTGACGATAAAGTCATTGCAAATGATATTTTAATAGACTACTTAAAGAGTAAAGAAGGCTCTATTGCTTATGAAGTAGAAAGAATAAAGTTACAGGCTGGCAGACAGAAAGCTAAACTTGAAACCAACTTGAATGACCTGAGGACAGAAGTTAAAGAGTTGAACAAACAACTCTCAAGTAAAATGACAGATAGACTGGAAGAACTTAAGGTTACTAAAAGATTGAAAGTGATTGAAAAAGAACTTAAGCAAAAAGAAGAAAACCTTTTCTTTGCACAGGCAGAAGTGGATGTTAAAACAGAAAAAGAGATAGAGGAGCTTACAAACTCGTATAACTTCAATGTGTTGACATCTTGCAAGTTCAAGTTAAGACTTCTACCTTCCTTAAATTCATGATACAATAGCCTTGTAGGGCAATTCCTTGATGGTGAAACCTTTACTCATACACGACAAATCTTCTGTTGGACAAAGGTGTAGAGAAAGGAGGTAGCCATGACAAAACAAGAAGTACTTGTAATAGTAAAAAATGTCCTAGTGGTATTAGGACATTTGATACTTACTTTTGCAAGTCTAATGTAGGGATTGGACAAGAGGTCGAAAGACCTCTCCCTACTCTTTTATTATAAACGATTTTTAATAATTTTCAACCCTTTTAGCATATTTATGTTAAAATTATTGCAAAAGGGGATATTATATGGTAGAAGATATAGCTAGAGTATCAGGTCAAAGTTTAGATATTGAAGAAGTAGAAAGAGAAAAATTAAAGTCTGTTTTCCCCCAATGTTTTAGTGAAGGAAAGTTGGATATTGATAAACTCCTCAACCTTTGCGGGGAGTATATTGATGAAGATTTTGAGAAGTATAAGTTTGAGTGGAAGGGTAAAGCTGAGTGCTACAGAATAGCTGGCAAACGCTCAACTGGTACGCTTAGACCTTGCCCTGATGAAAGTGTGAACTTTGATACTACAAAAAATATGTACATTGAAGGTGATAACCTTGAAGTATTGAAACTCTTGCAGACCTCTTACTATCGTAAGGTTAAGATGATATATATAGACCCTCCATATAATACTGGTAATGATTTTGTATATGAAGATGATTTTGCCGACCCAATGGCAAAGTACAAAGAGATTACTCAACAAACAACAAAGTCAAACCCTGAAACAATGGGAAGATATCACACAAACTGGTTGAATATGATGTACCCTCGTTTGAGACTAGCCTCAAACCTCTTGAGAGACGACGGGGTAATATTTATCTCGATTGATGATAATGAAGTTACAAACCTCAGAAAGCTATGTGATGAGGTATTTGGGGAAGAGAATTTTGTATGTCAGTTTATATGGAAGTCTAAATTAGGTAAAGTCGGAACGACATCAACAATATCATCAACTCAAGAATACATACTTTGTTATGGTAAACAAATCTCAAATCTTAACTTCAAGATGATAGAAAAAGAAACTGATGGTAGAAAAGAAAACTTGAGACAATGGGGACAAGCTGATAGGAGAGAAGATAGACCGTCAATGTTTTACCCTATAACTATTGATGGAATTGAAGTTTTACCTATCAAAGAGGATGGAACAGAGGGGAGATGGAGAGTAGGAAAAGATATGGCTGATGACTTACTCTCAAAGGGGTTGCTTGAATTATCTATAAAAGATGGAAAATACAACATATATCGTAATTTTGAACAGGGAGTTTCCATAATCCCTCATGATACTATGCTACTTGATAATATTGGAACAACAGCAAAAGGAGCCGTTTTATTAAAAGAACTTGATATGGGTAGGACTTTTGATTATTCAAAACCTATTGAACTTGTAAGATTTTTTGCTTATTTATGCACGATTGATAATGACATAGTTCTCGACTTCTTCTCTGGCTCGGCAACTACGGCTCATGCAGTTATGCAGTTGAACTCAGAAGATGGTGGAAATCGTCAATTCATCATGGTTCAACTCCCTGAGATTTGTGATGAAAAGTCTGAGGCTTACAAGGCTGGCTACAAGAATATTTGTGAAATTGGCAAAGAACGTATACGCCGAGCAGGAGCTAAGATTGACAAAGGTGACACAGGATTTAAAGTGTTCAAACTCGACACATCAAATCTTGTAAAATGGGACTCAACCCCAACTCAGAACACAGACGAAGTTTACCAAAGAATGTCATTGTTACAAGAAACTATTAAGCCTGATAGAAACGACCTGGATGTCGTTTATGAAACAATGCTCAAGCTGGGAATTCCTTTAGACTACTCGGTTACAGAGGTTGAAATCAATGACAAAAAGGCTTACTCAATAGGAGAAGATTGTCTTGTCTTAATCTGCTTAGATTACGGCAAAGACGGAATAACAGCTGACGACATCAAAGCCATGTGTGACGACTACGTTCCAGCCAAAATCGTAGCCTCAGAACAAGCCTTCAAAGATGATGTAGCCCTCTCAAACGCTCACTATATCTTAAAAGACAGAAATATTGAAATGAAGTTACTTTAAGGAGAATATATTGAATGACCGAATATGAAAAATTATCCATTATAATATCAGCTTTTGCAGTTTTATTTTCTGTGCTTATACCCTTGTCACAGTTTGTTTATAAGAAATATTGGAGAAGGTTAAAACTAAATATCTTACCGTTTGATAAGCTAACATTATTATTTAATGAAAGTGGTTCATATCTTAAAATTAAATTTGCAATAGATTGTCTTAATCAAAGTGTTACAGTAAAGAACATAAAAGCAACTGTTACAAAGACAAGCAATAATGAAACGAATATTTTTAACTGGTTATTTTTTGAGTCTGTTCAAATGAATTTTGTTACAGGGACATATACACCGAATACAATTTTTTCTACACAATATGCCACACCAGTCAGGTATCCAGCAGATACTCTTAATCCTTTAATTGTCGAATTTGCAAATATTGATAACAAAATAAACTCAGACCTTGCAGAAATGAAAAAGAAAAAAGATATTGCTATACAAGAAGCTTGTAGTAGAGAAACTGGAGTTTTTGATTATTCTAGTTTTTGCGATAGGTTTAAACAAGATAGTAAATATCTAAGTATTTACAACGGATATTCTGAGTGTTTTCTATGGAAAGAGGGAGTATATGATGTCAAAATTACAGTAACGTATGATAACAATAAGTTATATACAAAATCCTTTACTTTTCAAATAAATAAAGAAGAGGAAGAGATACTTAAGAAAAATATCGAAGAAGTGATATTTTGTCGTTTCAAGCAATCTTATTATATTCCTACATCTTTCGGGTTAATATCTACAGACATGAAAGAAAAAGATGAAATGTAGAGTATCTTAAAAACAAAGGACAAGCGTAGTGAAATTAAAATTCAAAAATCAAGATTTTCAAACAGAGGCAGTAAACTCAGTTGCTGACCTATTTACAGGACAAGAAAAGTCAAGTATGACATTTTCTATTGATGATAATGCAGGGCAAATTAGGCTACTACAAAATGAGTTTGGGTTTGGAAATCGTCTCATGATTGATGATGACACGCTTATCTCTAACATGCACCAAGTTCAACGTAGACATAAACTTCCTATATCAAGAGATTTTGACTCAAAACAGTATTCAATAGAAATGGAAACAGGGACTGGAAAAACTTATGTTTACACAAAAACCATGCTTGAATTAAACAAAAGATACGGTTTCACAAAGTTCATTATCGTTGTACCTTCTATTGCAATCAGAGAAGGGGTTTACAAGTCTTTGCAGGTTACAGAAGAACATTTTAAAAACCTTTATGACTCAGTTCCTTATCGTTACTTTATTTACAACTCTTCAAAACTCTCTGATGTTAGAACTTTTGCAACTTCAAACAACATTGAAATAATGATTATAAACATTGACGCATTCAAGAAGGCTGAAAACATTATTAACCAAGAGCAAGATAAACTCAACGGCGAAACCGCTATGAGATATATTCAAGATACAAATCCGATTGTAATAATAGATGAGCCTCAGTCCGTAGATAATACCCCAAAAGCTAAAGAGGCAATTCAATCACTTAATCCGTTGTGTGTTCTAAGATATAGTGCAACGCACAGGGAAAAGATTAACCTTCTCTACCGCTTAACTCCTGTTGACGCTTATCAAATGGGATTGGTTAAACAGATTTGTGTGTCATCAAATTCTGTAGCCAATGACTTCAACAAGCCTTACATATACTTGAAATCAGTCTCTAACCAAAACGGTTTTACCGCTAAAATTGAAATGGATATACAAGGCAAAGACGGCAAGGTAGAAAGAACTACAAAGACCGTTAAAGCTGGAGATGACCTCTATGTATTATCAGGTAAAAGAGACTTATATCAGGATTATGTAATTGAGGGGATAGACTGTACAAAAGGTTTTGAGTGCATTGAGTTCTCAAACTCTGATACCGTCCAACTGGGTAAGGCAATAGGTAGTATTGACGAGAACATTATGAAAAAAGCTCAGATTTACCGTACTGTAGAGGCTCACCTAGACAAAGAACTTAGATACTATGAGAAAGGAATTAAAGTACTTTCATTGTTCTTTATTGATGAGGTAAAGAAATATCGTACAGAAACAGGGGACAAGGGTATTTACGCACAAATGTTTGAAGAGTGTTACAATGAACTCATCAACAAATCTAAGTATGCAGAATTAAAGGACAGATTTAACCCTGATGTGGAAAAAGCACACAACGGCTACTTCTCACAGGACAAGAAAGGTATTTACAAAAATACAAAAGGTGATACTCAAGCGGATGACGACACTTATAACACAATCATGAAAGATAAAGAATACTTACTATCTTTTGATTGCCCTATGAGATTTATCTTCTCACATTCAGCCTTGAAAGAGGGGTGGGATAATCCTAATGTATTCCAGGTTTGTACTTTAATTGAACAGAAATCAACATTTACATGCAGGCAGAAAGTCGGAAGAGGTTTAAGACTTTGCGTAAACCAAGACGGTGAGCGGATTGAAGATAGAAATATCAACATACTTCATGTTATGGCGAATGAGAGTTTCTCTGAATTCGCTGAAACCTTGCAAAAAGAGATTGAACAAGAAACAGGCTTGAAGTTTGGTACACTTCAACTAAGTGCTTTAATGGACTTAACTTATGAAGAAAAGACAGAAATTGAACACACAATGAACGAGTCGGACGCTTTTGATGTGTTTGATACTCTGATTAAGAATGATGTTATTGACTTTGACGGGACAGTTAAAGATGAAGGTAAGTTAGAAGAACTTAAACTTCCTGAAATAGCAGAACCACTTAAAAAAGAAGTCAAGAAAATGGTTAAGGAAGCTAAGCCATTGACTTTTGAGACTTTAAAAGAAGTTAAATGTGTTGAAACCGTTATCGAAGAAAAAACAATCTCCCACGAGCAAGCTACTGAAATTATGGAAGAGTTAAAAGAATACAAGGTTGTATCTAAAGAAGGAAAAATCAAGGATACAATGAAAGCTCAGCTTGCCTCAGGTAAGTTAGACCTAGTAAAACGCTGGGGAGACGCAAAGGCAAGAGCCATTGTTCAGGCTCTTGAAAAAGCTGATAACAGACCTGTCATCCGAGACGCTTCAAAAGAAGTTACAGTTAGATTGAAAAAACAAGCAATCTTGTCTCCTGAATTTAGAGAATTATGGGATAAAATCAAACAAAAAACTACTTACAGAGTTGATTTTAATATTAATGAACTTGTTAGTAAGTGTGTTAAAGAGTTAAAGGACATGGACGCAATTCCTAAAGCAAGATTAGTCTCTAAAACAGCAGATATAGAAATTGAAAACGCTGGAGTATATCATACAGAGAAACATCTTAAAACTCAGGATTTAACAGAGACTTATGAAACATTGCCTGATATTATTAGACTAATCTCAACAGAAACTCTATTGAAACGCTCTACAATTATCAGAATTATAGAAGAGAGTGGACGTATACAAGACTTTTTAAATAATCCTCAAGGATTTTATGAAAAAGCTCTTGAAATTATCTCAAGAAACAGGCACTCGCTTGCTATTGACGGTATTAAGTATGTAAAACTTGCAGGAGAAGAATATTATGTTCAGGAGATATTTGACTCCTCAGAACTAATAGCAAATTTAGATAAGAATGCCGTTTCAGTAAATCATAGCGTGTATGATTATCTAATCTATGATAGTGGAGTTGAGAGCAGATTTGCAGAGAGTTTAGACCAAGACCCTGATGTTAAGATGTTTTTCAAGATACCTTCAAGGTTTAAGATTGAAACTCCAATCGGCTCATACAATCCTGATTGGGCAGTATTTATGGAAAAAGACGGAGAACAAAAACTCTATTTTGTTCTTGAAAGCAAAGGCACAACAAGCCTATTTGACTTAAGAAGTCCAGAACAACTTAAAATACATTGTGGCAAACAACACTTCAATGCTCTTGATGTGAACTTCCCAGCAGAACCTGTAAAGGATTGGAAAGAGTTTAAGACAACAATGTAATCAAAAAAGAGTAGTCCTTGATTGACTACTCACTTATACACAAACGAATTGAGAAACAACTCAATCATAATTCGAAATTTTGAAGGGTCTCTTCTATATTATCCTGAGTAATACCAATGTATTTAAGGGTAATTGATGGACTGGAATGATTAAGTAAATCTTGAAGTATAGCAACATCATGAAATGTTTGATAATGATGATATGAAAATGTCTTACGTAGAGTATGACTTCCTATATGGTCTTGAATTCCAGCCTTACGACATGCTTGATTTATAATCATATAAGCCATAACCCTTGAAATAGGTTTATTTTCACCATTACGACTTTGGAAGAGATAATCATTATCATGCTTATTTAAAGTATACTCCTCAATCAGAACTTGAAGCTTGCCTCTAAGGGGAAATCTTTTGAGTTTACCTGTTTTTTGTTCTCTCACTTCAAGATGTGATTTGTCTCTTATATCAACCACCTTCAACTTAAGCAAATCAGAGACTCTTAGAGCGGAGTTTATACCTAAACAAAATAAAAGTAAATCTCTAGTTCCACTCAATCTAAGAATAGATTTAACCTCTTCAATTTTGTTCTTGTCTCTTATTGGTTGTACGAATTCCATGAGTACCTCTTTTCTAACATTATGTTAAATTGAATTTACATATTCAAAACAGTATGTTAAATTCAACTATAGTTTAATTACTGAATATTGCTTATTACCTTTTACTGGTGGTCTTTTTGACGATTTGAACCAACTTAACACAATAGATATTGTGTTAAATTGAGGTCTTAGGAGATATCCCCTAAGCAACCTCAAATTTTGTGTAACTAGAGACTTTTAATAATGCTTTGTAGAGTTCAGCATATTTAGTCTTAAGAGTCTTTGTATCAATATTGTTTCTTGTAATCTCTTTTAGAGTAAAGGTGAAAGCCCCTACTTTTAATTCTGTAACATTAGCCTCATTCATTACTTCTTTAACTTCTTTTGCTTTTTCTTCCCTGAGTTCTTTCAATTCAGCTATCTTAGCGTCAAGTGACTTGATAACCTTTGCGTTGTTTTCTAAGTTGATGTTTGTTGTGATAACTTTTGTCATGTTGTTTCCCCTTTTCGTTTACTGTCTACTCTTACATGATGTCATGATATGGTGACATTGTCAACTAATTGAGTCGCATGTCAACATAATTTGTTACAATATAGTGACAATAGCTAAAAATAATGATATTATCTAAATATGAAAAATGAGAAAACTGAAATTACCTCAGGTAAATATCAAGTACCTGAGGAGCTAAAAGAACAAGCTAGAACCTTTATTAAGAACTTTATGAGAGAGCATAATGTGAATGCCTCGCAGTTAGCAAGCATGTTGAAAGCACTTGACCCAAAACGCTCAGACTCAAGAACTAATATTTTAAACAAGCTGGCAAGAGCCTCGTTTCAATTAACCGAAGTAATGCAAATTGTTGACTTATTTGGATATGAATTAAAAATAGTCACTAAAGACCCGATAGAGGGGGTAGGAAATAATAAAGAGTAAGCCTTAATAAATGGCTCACAGAAATTTTTGGATTTTCTGAAAACTTTTACCTACTAACATCCTAGAATTAGAATAAATCTCTTCTTTTATTAACTCCTTCTGTATCCATTGTCATACCAGACTCTTTCATCATGTTTACGTATTTAATGATATGAGGAATTAAGCACAAATCGACACCATAGTTAAGCAATGCTGTCCTTAGTTCTTTTTCAGGGGTAGCTATATTGTTTGAAGCTCGTATCTTATCTTGAAATAAATCTATAAACATTGTACTTGGTAACTCTAGAGCATTTGCTAACTTAACAAAGTTAATTAAAGTTGGAACTCTTCCTTTGAAATTTTCAAGGTCTGAAATGACCCCAACACTAACTCCAGCTTTTTCTGATAATTCAGCTACAGATAACTTCATATCTGTGCGAGCCATTTTTACCATTTTACCAATACCAATGAGTATTCCGTCGAAATTAACCTCAGTCATAATATCTCCTTTTTCTGAATTATAACACAAATATTATTCGATAAAAATAATTTATTCGATATGTGTTGACAAATATTTATTCTTGGCTTATAAATATAATATATTCGATAAGTCGAACAAAGAGTATAAAAAAAAGAGATTTAAATGACAAACGTAAATTATGTAGCAGTAGATGAAGGCAAACAAGAACCCATAGATTTAATGTCTATTCCTGAATTATGCCTAAAACATGGTTATGACTACAATTACCTTTACAAATGGTCGATTATTAAAGGGGTTATACCTGTATATTACAGAGGAGCTTGGAAACTTAGTGAAAGTGAAGTCCAAGAGTTTAGCAGGATACAGAAAGAACAAAAACTGGCTAAGATTAGAAGAAGGGTAGGTAATAACTAATGGCTGGAGCAAGTAAAAAATCTTATAGACACAAGAACGGCAAACAAGTTTCATACTATACCGCTACCTATCGTGATATGTACGGAAAACAACATACTGACGGAAGGTTTAAAACAAAATCAGAGGCACTTAAACACGGATTGAAACTAGAAGAAAGTTCTCCAGATATTACAGATATAACATTTGAACAGGTATTCAAGTGCTACATTAACATAGCGTTACCTAAGTATTCGCATACTACACGGGCAACTTATAAACTGTACTTAGAGAAACATTTTAGTAAGTTATACCCCCTTAAATACGACAAGGTAAGTTCAATAGCATTACAGAAATTCATTGACGATATAGAACAAGACTATACCCCATTTGTAGCTCAATTATGCTTGAAAATAGCAAGAGCAGTATGTAATTTTGCAATTAAACACAAGCTCATAAAAGAGAATAAGTTTATTGCTGTTGACAATGTCGTCGTATCTCCACAGGATAAGCACCATTTGACCGAAGCTCAGGAAAGAGAAATATTAAAAGGTTGTGAAGAACTATACCCAAAATATTATGCTATGCTCTACACCTTAATGAGTACAGGAATGCGTATAGGTGAGTTGTTAGCTCTTGAAGTTACAGACATCAATTACAACAATAAGAGTATAAGAGTAAATAAGCAATTCACAAAAGGGAAATTCAAAGACGGTACAAAGAACAGAGCAAAAAAAGTATCAGTACTTGAAAGAGATGTGTATTTAACTGATGATATTATTGAAGTTTTAAAAAGACATATCAAATCTCTATCCGAAGATACAAAGCTCTTGTTCCCTAGTCAAGTTAATGGCTACATAAATGTAGATAACTTTAGAAGAAGAGTTTGGCAACCATTGTTGGTCTATGCAGAAATAAGTGACCGAGTAAGAATTCACGACCTAAGAGGTTCTTACGCAGATATTGCAGATACCAAAGGAGCAAGTATCAAGTTCATACAAAACCAACTTGGACACACTAAGGCTCAGACAACACTAGATGTATATATGAAAACTAGTCAAGATATGATTGATGACGCATTGGAGAAAATGAATGGCATACTCAAATAATAGAATTTGTGAGCAAAATGTGAGCATAAATACACATAAAATAAAAGACAAGAGTTTGAAACTCTTGTCTTTTATGGAGCGGGAGACGAGGCTCGAACTCGCGACATCCTCCTTGGCAAGGAGGCATTCTACCACTGAATTACCCCCGCGAATAATTCACCAAGCTGGTGGGTTACTTTAATCTAAATCATTTACCCCCGCTCGGTATATTCTTATAATACATGCTAAGTTTTTAAAGTCAAGAGCTACATTTTGCCAAGTGAACTGCCATGTCCGCCGGAGGGCAAAAACCTTGCCTCTACAAACTTATAGTCCTTAATTTTTCCCATACGGTTTCTTATTATCTCAAATTTTGTATGCAGCATGTAAATTATCCCATTTTTATCTTTTATCTGCTTTGAGTTATTCTGAACAAACTTTAAACCTTCCCTGTTATACAGTTTTATCGCTTCCATGGTTTCCGGAGAATATGGTTTGCTCAATAGTTCCCGCGCATAGCTCTTTGCACGTCCTATATTTTTAGCAAGATTATTTTCAAAAATTCCGACATCTTCGCCGGAAATAACATACGAAACAGGAGCAGCATCTGTTCTGTTATAAAAAGATCTCACGTTCGGATTATTTCTATAATCTGCATCACAAACCCCGATATATGCTCTCAGCCGTTGTTCAAGAGGCTCCATAGGTTTTGTACTTGATACAAGAGGTTTGTTCAGCATTCTTATAATCTTACCCTGAAGTTTCTTTACAATCTGCAAATTAGCAACAGGAGCGTAACTCCCGTTTGTTTCTGCAACCCAGTGCACTACAGGATAAGTTGATTTAAAATTTGTATTATTAACAGGTTGAATGTTCATAGCATATTAAAACCTGTAAAAAAATTTTTTGCTAAAAGTGGAATCCATCCTCTTTCATTCTTTTGATAACTTCTTTAAGCTCATCTTCCGAACAAACAATTGATGCTCTGAAAAATCCTTTTCCGTTATCCCCGAAAGCATCCCCCGGTACAGCGATTACTCCGGATTTATACATAAGCTCATCCGTAAATTCAACAGATGATTTATATCTCGGAGGGATTGGAAGCCACAGATAAAAAGTTGCATCAGGGATATTAAAATCACCCCAGCCAAGTTCTTCCCTGAGCCCTTTTACAAAAACTTCCTGATTTTTTTTGAACCTTTCATTAGCTTCTTTAATATATTCTTCTCCCTCTTTGGAGTTCAAAATTTCCGCACATGCTTTTTGTAAAGCTTTAAACAGCCCTGAATCTAACGTTGATTTTAACTTACCAAAAATCTTTACAGCTTCAGAGTTTCCGCAAATCCAGCCCAAACGCCAGCCTGTTATTGCATAAGGTTTTGAAAAACTGAAAAATTCCACAGCAATATCCTTTGCTCCTTCTATTTCCAGAATACTCATTGGTTTAAGTTCCGGTTTGAAGTACATGTCAACATATGCAGCATCAGAAATTAATAAAATATGGTGTTTTTTGCAGAAGTCAACAAGACTTTTGTAATACTCGCGAGTTGCAGTCGCACCAAGAGGATTATTAGGGTAATTAATTAATAGAGCTTTGACTTTTTTAGGATTATATCCCTGCTTAATCAAATCTGCCCACACTTCTTCCATATCAGGCATAAAATTATTTTCCGGAGTCAAAGGAACAGCAAAAGCTTTCCCGCCGGAAACCTTAACCATCTCCCCGTAAGAAGCATAGCCCGGATCAGGTATAAGAATAATTTCTTTGTCTTCTTCCCTTGTAGTCGGATTAATTAAAACTCTTATAAAATTAGCAAGTCCTTCTTTTGAACCAATAAGCGAGAAAATCTCGGTATCAGGATTTAACTCAACATTAAAGCGTTCTTTCATACGTTTTGCAACCGCATCACGATAATACTTTTCACCCTTAGGCGATGAATACAGATGTATACCTTTTTCATCAAGCACAGTCTTAAGAGTTTCGGTCAAAGCCTTTGGCGGAGCAGCCGTAGGCGCCCCCATAGACAACATAATCGGTGCTCTGTTCTTTGCTTTCAACTCCGGCGTTATCTTTGCTACAGTTTCTTTTATACGGAACATAATATATGTTTCCAGTGATTGTACGTAGTCATTAAAAAATTCTTGCATAATAATATTCCTTAACCGTCTAACCTGTAAGAGTAACTGCAAGCAAGTTCCATTTACCCCTAAAGAATATTATATAACAATTTTATTTAATGTGAATAGTTTTTTATCGCCGGAATTTTTATACAGTTATCCAGATACTCTATCGTGCTTAATTTCTCATTATATAAATACTTAATAAAATTAAGATAAGATATGTCAAAAGAGCTCAGAAGAATATTTATCTCAAACCCTTCAGAACAAAAAGGTTCATAATCATAAACAACATAGCTGTTATATTTGCTTTTCCATTCCTTGCGTTCAATTTTGCAGTTGTTTTCTTCTGCGACATCTTCAACCCAATTAACGATATCTTTGCTGATGTTTTTTATTTCTAAATATTTATTCTGAAATTTTTCCATAACTACATATCTCCATACAGCAATTGTAAAGGTTTATTCACTAACATAAATTACCTGTTAGTTTAGTTTTTGGGGTTACACTGTTAAAAGAAAGTCTATTAGAACTTAGTGCAAGACATTAAATAAATAATTCAGGCAAATAATCCCAACTGTTAAATTTTGGTTAAGAAATCCGGACTTATAAATAAACAGAGTAATAATATAAGTGTTGAAAGTAATAGATCTGAAAAATGAAAGGAGAATATTATGAAATTCTTAATTAAAAAATCACCGGACGGTTTTATTAAATCAGTAAATGACGAAATCAGCTCTATTCTAAACAGAAACTTTGACAGTTTCTTTCCTGAGTATATTTATAACGAAGAAATAGATAAACTGGCAATGCCTGTTGAACTGCATGAAAAAGATAAAGAATACACTGTTAAAGCAGAGCTGCCTGGTGTTAAGAAAGAAGATTTAGATATTGATATAGACAAAAACCATATCACAATTAATGCTAAAAAAGAGGAAGAAAACAAAGAAGATACCAAAGGTTATAGAAAATCAGAATTCCGCTACGGTGAATTTTCAAGAACGGTTTATTTCCCTCAGGAAATTGATGTTGAAAAAACATCAGCAAAACTTGAACACGGTATTCTGCGTATAGAAGCACCAAAACTGGCAGCAGAAAAAGAAGGTATAAAAAAACTTACTGTTAATTAATAGAAAGGCCGGACTAAAGTCCGGCCTTTTATCATTTTGAAACCAAAAATCCATAGCGAGGATTTTTAAAAATTTCAATGCTGCTTTTTATTTCACCAAGAAATTTATATTTCAACCCTGTTCTATCAAGCAGAGTTTGTTGAATTTTTGCCTCCTGCTCTCCTTGATTTACAATAAGCATTTCTTTTTTCAATATTTCACATGCGTGCTCCAATAATCTTTGAGGCATAAAATACTTTTTAGGCAGTCCCCATTGCTCCAGCGGATAAGGTGTTACAAAAGGCAGAAGCCAGATAATATAATCATATTTATCTGAAATATTCATCAAATCATCAGCATAATATCTAACACCTTCAAGATTTTTTATATAGAATTTTGCAGCTTCAAAACGCGAATATAAATTTGCATAAAGTCTGTAAGCATCAATTTCCACACCATCAAGAGTTAGATTATCACAATATTTTCTAAAAAAATCATACTCGCCTTTAACATACGCCCAATTTTTTGAACCTATATCAAGAATTTTCAAACTTCCTTCAGGCTTCGGATTCATATAGCGCGTAAGAATATCAAAAACATACGCAGCCTCGTCATTATTTACTTCACCTTTATAATTTTTTCGAGAAAACTTTGTATGTGAGCGAATATAGTAATCAACACTGTTTTTCAAATCCTTGAACATAATATTCATTAAACCATAACTGTCAAATGCTAGCAAAAATATTTTTTTGATGTTTTGATACTTAAAGGAGATAATTATGAAGATTACAAAAATACAATTAGCCGAAAATAAATACTATTATCAAAACAAAAAGAATAACAAGACAAATACAACCCAAACAATACCTATGCAGATGAATGCATATCAGGATTTCAACATTAATTTCCGCGGCCGAACACCGGAAAATTTTTATGAACAGGAATTTAATGTCCGGCATATGCCTGAAAGGATGAAAAAGTACCTTCAAGAAAATTATGAAGTAAGAAAGCACATTCCGCCGGAGCAAATTATGAATGAAAGTTTTAAGTACCTTGAGGTTACTGAAAATTTTGACGAAGTAAAAGATATTTATCCGGAATTCAGTAATTTGCATGATGCAAATCTAAAAGGCAGAACCGGAATTTTAGCAGATATTAAGCTATCACGCGAACTTTCTGACACCCCTCTTTTTAAGGACGGTTCTGACAATCTGGGTATTTACCTGCTCAGAAAAATTTATCTGGAAGGTAAAACAATAAAAGAAATCAATAAAGATTTCTACGAAAAAGATCTTAACCCTGAGTATAAAGGAGCAATAACCCAGCCGATTACTTACGGCACAACATCTGCATACGGCATTCAGTATCCCAAAACAGATTTTTGGAACTCTTTTATTGCAACAAGAGATGAGTACAAGAAGTTCTTTGTAGATTTGCCGAAACAAAATAAATCACAGTTAAAAAAAGAACTAGTAAAAAAACAACATACGACAGAACCGGAAAAAAAATATACAAGAAAATACGCTTTAAAAAAGTACCAAAAACAACTTTTGAAAGATGACATTAAAAAAAGCAAAGGTGATGTAGAGCAGCTTGAAAAAGCAATCCGCAGACGTTTTACAAAAGACGATCCGGAAGCCGCATTTATCGTAAAATATCTAAGCCCGATTATGACAATTGCGGCCGATAGAATACATCTCTCAGAAGAAGAGAAATTATTTGCCGAAACAAATAAAGACAGCCAAAACTTTTTCGCCCGTTTCTGGAAGGCTAAACCGGAGTTGCTGGAACAATACTCAACAGCAATAACCGATACCATTGAACTTTTCGAAGAAACTTATGAAAGCGGCGGTATGATTCCTGTAAATAGTGAATACCAGGTTATAAAAGAAGGAGTAGAAAACACTAAGCCGATTGACTTTGTACCGCAAAGATTTGTAGAACTTCTTGATTATACTCAGACAATTGTTCCTACTCGCTTACAAAAATATGCAGAACATGAAAAACTCCAGAGCAAGTGGGATGAACACTTCAAATGGCGTTACGGAGAAATAGAAGAAACCGCTCCTGCAATAATAAAGAAAAACGCAACAGAACTTCTAAAAGAAGTTGCGCAGGATAATAATGCTCAAGTCTATATGCTCAAAGGTGTTAATGGAAATGAAGTCGCAATTACCGGTAATTTGGACGAATTCTTAGGAGATTATTTAAGAAAAGAATATTTTGGCTTCCCGCCGAAATTCGTAAATATGCTTATTAATTTTACACTTAAACACCCTATGATGACAGAAAATGCAAAACTCAGCATTGCAACGCGTAATATTGCAGACAAGATTGACGACGAGCGTATACTCGAAAAACCGGCATTAGACAGTATAAATAATTTCATAAAAACTGAATTGGAACTTGAAACTGCTGCCGGAAGCATGGCTGCATTAGATGTATTTGCTTCTTATTCAGCTTCTCCGGAAAAAGTTTACCGCACACTCTATCCGCGCTGCAAAGAAGCTGACTCAAATGAATACAGCATTCAGCTCTTAAAACATAGTGAAGATGCAAAGGTTAACGAAGAACTTAACAGATTATATGACATTTATCGCAAACCTCCTACTCAATCAGAGCTAAATAAAATTAAGCTGAAAATTGTAAGCTTTATCAGAGATTTTGACAGAAGCTGCATAAAATCACCAGAATCTGCTATATATGGTATGCATGGACTTGCAAGCAACATAGAGCAAATTCAAGGATTACTCAAAAATAATAAACAAATGGTTCCTAAAATGAACAATCTTATATCTAAAATAATTTGCGACTATAAGGTATTCTACAGTAAAAGCTTACTTTTTGGACAGGAAAACAAAGCTCAATATAAAGCAAAAGCAGAAATTATATCAAGCAATGTTATCAATATATTAATAAACAAAGCTCATCAATTATAATAAAAAAGCAGGGATTGTTCCCTGCTTTTTTATTTATTTTATTCAATTATACAGCTTTGAAAACAAGAGTTGCGTTATGACCGCCAAACCCAAAAGAATTTGAAAGTGCAGCGTTAACCTTTTTATCTCTTGCTTTGTGCGGAACATAGTCAAGATTAGCAACATGTTCATCCTGATTATCGAGATTGATTGTTGGAGGAACTTTGCCGTCAGTAATTGCTTTAACACAAACAATACCTTCAACAGCTCCTGTTGCACCCAGCATATGACCGTGCATACTCTTAGTTGAGCTTACAACTAGATTTTTATTCTGGTCTTTATCACCAAAAATCTTAGCAATTGCCTGAGATTCAGCAACATCACCCAGTCCTGTGCTTGTTCCATGCGGATTAATATAATCTATATCTTCAGGTTTAAGTCCGGCATCAGCAAGAGCTAATTCCATTGACTTAATAGCACCATTTCCCTCAGGATCAGGAGCAACCATATCATAAGCATCAGCAGATTGGCCATAACCAACAATTTCTGCATAAATGTGAGCACCGCGTTTTTTAGCGAGTTCATATTCTTCAAGAACAAGAACCCCGGCTCCTTCACCCATAACAAATCCATCTCTATCTTTGTCATAAGGTCTTGAAGCTTTTTCCGGCTCATCATTTCTTTTTGACAATGTTCTTGCAGCAGTGAAAGCACCAATACCAAGTGTAGTAATCGTAGCTTCGCATCCGCCCGCAACCATTACATCAGCATCGCCGTACTGAATTGTTCTGAAAGCATCACCAATTGAGTGAGAGCCAGTTGCACAGGCAGAAACAACTGCTTTATTAACGCCTTTATAGCCGTGTTTCATAGAAACTCTGCCGGAGGCCATATCTACAATAAGCATAGGGACGGTAAAAGGAGAGCCCTTTGTAGGTCCTTTCTGTATCATTGCCATATGATTTTTCTCAAATGTTTTAAACCCGCCAGCTGCAGAACTAACCATAACGCCAATTCTATACGGGTCAATACCGGCTTCATCCAAACCGGCATCAGCTATAGCTTCATCAGATGCAACCATTGCAAACTGAGTAAATCTGTCCATTCTGTTTGCATCTTTTGAACTCATATAGTCTTCAGGGTTAAAATCTTTATCTTTAATTTCACCAGCAATTTTTACTGTATGTTTTTCTGTATCTATAGATTCAATGAGAGAAACCCCGCTTTTTCCATTTAGCATAGAATCCCAGAATTTTTCGACCCCTATACCGCATGGAGTTACGACTCCCATCCCTGTTATTACAACTCTACGTTTTGTCATATTCTTTTTCCCTTAAATAATAAATAAGAGGGCGAAAATATATAAAATCCTCACCCTCCTCATATAAATTCAAATCTTACTATGAGTGTGAATCGATGTAGTTAACTGCATCTTGAACAGTTTGAATTTTTTCAGCTTCTTCATCAGGAATTTCGCATCCGAATTCTTCTTCAAAAGCCATAACTAATTCAACTGTATCTAGAGAATCAGCACCCAAATCAGCTGTAAAGCTTGCTTCCGGAGTAACTAAAGCTTCATCGCAGCTTAATTGGTCAACTACAACTTTTTTTACTTTTTCAAATGTACTCATGTTTTTTATCCTCTTCATTATTGTGTAATACACTATTCTATTGAATTATATCATTTAAAGATATTTTTGCAATTAATTTAAGAAGTTGTTACATTTTGTTAGATTTCCACTTGTTATATTAAGTTTTGTAAACACGAATTTAAAACACCTGTATTCCAGTTGTAGTGCTTATAGGAGGTGGAGGAGGTGGAGGAGGTGGAAATTTTTTCTTGCCCAATACTTTATTAAAGTACAAATGTAAATACAAAAAATTAGTTGGAGGAAAAGATGAGTAAAATTTCACTGGGATTAGAATACGGGGCAAATTTAGCAAAGAGATTTTTTGGAAAAGGGAGAAAAACCGCTGTTGAAACAGCACAAACAGTTCCTGCAAAAATCCAGCCTATGACAAGAACTTTAACAGACCCGATAACAGGTGCAGCCACAGGTCTTGAAAGAGAAATTGTACTGGAGGGAGGAGAAAAAGGACTTGTAAGGCTTGATTATTTAGGCAAAGGCAAAAGAAAAATCACAATATTTGATAAAGAAAACCATGCATTCCTCTGGGAAACCAAAACTGTTACAAGAGAAGAAGGTGGAAGTGTTTTTGGCGGCGACAAAATTACTATTGATAAAGATAAAACAAGGTACTGGTGTTACGGCGAAAACATACGTTTGCAAAAAGATTACAGCAAAACTGGCACACTTGAGCATAAAGAATTGGATTTTAACCATTCTTCAGGTAACGGATTAAATGATTATAGCTACAACGCTTCTATGGATAAAGTTTATGCAGAATATCCGCTCAAAAGTGGTTACAAAGATATGCGAACCAGCCCTTATGATACAGTAGGAGTGCAGCACTCATTAACAAAAAACAACAGATTTCCTGAAAATAACTATGGGAAATTTACTCAAAAAGGAACTAATTACCAGAATATCATTGAAACAAAAAAAGCTGCAGAGCAGGCAAAGATTGCAGAAGCAGAAGCCGCAAAAGCTGCTGCAATAAAAACCGAGCAAGAAGCTGTCGAAAAACTTGCCGCTTCACGTCCAAAAGTAAATACGGGTAAAATATTCAATAAAAACATTGAAGAATTCAAATGTGTTGAAGAAACAAGAGCCGATGGAAGCATCATAAGACGCTATTTTGACCCGTATGCTTCGAACGGAAAATCAAATCCTATGATAACAACTATTGACAGAGGAAATTATCACGAAGAAATTATTTATGATCCTAGAAAAGGTATCAAACTAACATATAAACAATTAGGCACAGGTGAGCCTGAAATCGAAATGACAAAAGGGCTTCAATACAGATATACTTCTAAATATAACAAAAGAACAGATTATAGAGAAAATACCCAACAGTATAATGACGGACAAAATTTTGTAGAATCACATGGTAGAGACAACTATACTCCAAAACAGCTAGTTACTAAAAACCCGCATTCGACGGAACTTCAAGCTCAACGAGGCGAGCCTGAATACATAAAAAGGGCCCTCAACAACACATATGAACAGAACAAGGCACTAGCTAAACGCTTTGATGAAATAAAACAAGATATGGCTCATAATGAAGTTGATTTAATAGATTTATTCTGGCCATATAGACCATAGTCAAAACAACAAAAAAAGAGGCGTAGAAAATATCCGCCTCTTTTTTTGTTTATTATTTATTAACTAAATCATCAACCCGCCTGCAACTTCTATAGCCTGACCAGTTACGTAATCAGTATCAAGTGCAAGGAATTTAACAACTTTTGCAATATCTTCCGGAGTACCGAGTCTTTTCATAGGAATAGCCTTTAAGTATTCATCAATATTTGCTAAATCTTGAGTCATGGCAGTCTGGATGAAACCAGGGCATACTGCATTAACTCTGATGTTTCTTCCGCCGAATTCTTTTGCAAGAGTTTGTGTCAAACCGATAAGACCGGCTTTAGAAGCAGAATAGTTTGCCTGACCTGCATTGCCGTGACGGCCTACAATACTTGACATATTAATAATAGAACCCTGACGAGCCTTCATCATATGCTTAATTACAGCGTGAGTTACACAATAAGCACTTGTTAAGTTAATTTTGATAACTCTTTCCCATTGCTCCATATCCATTCTTACGAAAAGACCATCTTTTGTAATCCCTGCATTATTAAGCAGAATATCAATTTTTCCGTGTTCAGCAATCATTTTATCTACAGCTGCCTGAACTTGTTCGTCATTTGAAACATCGAATTGATAGAAATAAGCATTTACACCGCAAGCTTTGATTTCATCAAGAGCCGGCTGTGCTTTTTCAGCTTCGCAGATATCGTTAATAATAATGTCGCATCCTGCCTTAGCAAGTTCCAACGCACAAGCTAAACCAATACCGCGAGAGCCGCCTGTAATTAAAGCAATTTTTCTTTCTGTCATTAATCTTTCTCCTTATTTTTTCCCTTTTTTGACTGTTTGTTTTGTTCTGAAGTAATTATTTTACAGTAATTCGGGTTGTTATTTACCTCATTTACAAATGAATCAAAACCAATCCATGCTCTTGAATATTTTTCAGCAACATCTGATGGAACTAGACATTGCAGACATAAAGAAGGTGAATATTTTTCAAAAGAGCATTTTCCTCCGTCTTTACCGTATATAACATAATTCGTATTGTCTTCTGTTGCAATATTGACAGGTGTACAAGACGCAAGATTATTGTTAAATATTCTTTCTACTTCAGCCACGCTATTAACAATCTGAACTTTAGGCGCACCTTTTTTAGTAACGTCCCTTTGGCGGCTTTCAAATTTAGCAGCAGCAAACAATTCATCTTTATGTGCACGATACTCGTAAACCAGTCTTACAAGACCTACTATTACTAGTATTATTAATAAAATATAATGTATTTTTTTCATACTAAACACCAGCCATTTGTTCTTTCAAAGCATTTACTGCTGCTTCCAGAGAAGCTTTATCATAAATATTATAAACAGAAGCTTCAGGAGCAATCTTTTTATTCAAACCAGCAAGAACTTTTCCAGGGCCGATTTCAATAAATGTATCCACACCTTCTGAAACCATTTTCTGAATTGTTTGTGTCCAGTGTACAGAAGATGAAATCTGTTTAGGCATTTTAGCTCTGAAATCTTCGCTTGAAGTTGTCATTTCAGCATCAACATTCGTAATAACCGGCATTTTTGCATCATTCAAGCTTAAATCTGAAACAAAACCTGCAAATTCACTGCCTGCATTTTCCATAAATTTTGAATGAAAAGCACCGGATACTGCAAGCGGTACAACTCTTCTTGCACCTTTTTCCAGCAGAAGTTCACCGGCTTTTTGTACGGCAGCACTGTCACCGGTTATTACAACCTGAACAGGTGAATTGTAGTTTGCCACATCAACATAGCCGGTTTCAGAAGCTTCTTTTAATGCTTCTTCAACAGCACCTTCCGGAGCATTAAGAATTGCAGCCATGCTTCCACCCTTTGTCTGTCCCATTAAGTCTGCTCGTTTTTGAATAGCTTTCAAAGTAGTTTCCAAACTCATTACACCGGCTGTATACATCGCACAGTATTCGCCTAAGCTATGACCCGCTGTATAATCAGGCGTAATGTTTAATTCTGATTTAAAAGCTTCAAGGGCTGCAATTGATGTTGTAACAATTGAAGGCTGTGTATTAACAGTCAGCTTTAATTCATCTTCCGGCCCTTCAAAACAAATTGTTGTTATACTCTTATTAAGAGTTTTATCAGCTGTATCAAAAACACTTTTGGCAGCTTCAAAGTTATCGTATAAGTCTTTTCCCATACCAACAGACTGGGAACCCTGCCCGGGAAATAAAAATGCGACTTTTTTCATATTTTATACTCCTATAAATTAAATTTTAAATCGGTACTAGCAAATACCTTCTCTTAATCTTACGATAGCACCACCCCAGGTCATACCAGCACCAAATCCGCAAAGAATTGCAGTAGAACCGAGTTTAACATTCCCTTTTTCTACGCTTTCAGCCAGAGCAAGAGGAATAGATGCTGCAGATGTATTACCGTAATATTTAATATTAGTAACTACTTTGTCATCAGAATATCCCAAACGCTCTTGTACAGCCTGAATAATTCTTATGTTTGCCTGATGCGGAATTAAATAATCAATATCTTCAGCCTTCATCCCTGCATCAGCAATTAATTGTTCTACATAATGAGGAAGAACTTTAGCAACAAAAGTATAAACACCCCTGCCATTCATTCTAATTCCCTGAGGTTTTGGTTCATACTGTTCCACTAAAGGACAGTTCTTGCCGTCAAAAGCAAGTTCAATAAGGTCACCTATGCTTCCGTCAGCTTTTATATCAATTGCAATAATATCATCCACCCCGTCATCAGATGCTGTAACAACCATTGCACCGGCACCATCTCCGAACAGTATAGAAGTTCCTCTATCTTCCCAGTTAACCAGACGTGAATTGTTGTCCGTTGCTACAAGAAGAATTGTTTTGTACATACCTGATGCAATATAAGCTTTAGCAATATTCAAGGCATAGATTAAACCGGTACAAGCTGCTGTAATATCAAAAGCAGGAATTTGTGTAGTTATACCAAGCCTTGTTTGTATATGACATGCTATAGCAGGATATAAATCCGGCGGAGCAGAGGATGCTGCTATAATTAAGTCCAAATCATTCGGATTAATTTTAGCCTTTTCCAGAGCTCTTTGTGCAGCTTCAAGGCCTAAATCAACAGCGTTTTGTTCACCTGATACTACGCGTCTTTCTTTAATACCTGTTCTGCTGTAAATCCATTCATCAGAAGTATCATATAATTTTGTTAAATCGTCATTAGTTATAACCGTATCTGGAATGCTGTACCCGACACCGGCAATTTTTAAAGGAATTGTATTATTTCCCATTGATTAATTACTCCTCTTACCCTATTGGGACGAAATATCCCTACGCTCCGATAGATTCGGAAATCTTTCTGTTTACGCCTGTTTCAACAGCTTCTTTAGCTACTCTTACTGCATTCTTTATAGCATAAGCCCTGCTTCTGCCGTGAGAAATTACAGTAATACCCTTAACCCCTAGAAGCAAACAGCCGCCAAATTCTTCATAATTAATTTTTTCGTAAATTCGTTTCATAAATGGTTTTGCAAGGATACCTATAAGCATTCCGAGAAAGTCTGATTTGAATTCACTCTTAATCATTTTGAACAATAATGAAGAAGTTCCTTCTGTAACTTTGAGAACAACATTCCCTGCAAAGCCGTCACAAACAACTACGTCACAAACATTGAGGAATAATTCCCGGCCCTCAACATTTCCCATAAAGTTAAACTTTTCTTTTTCTTCTTCAAGAAGATTATAAGTCTGCTGAGCAAGTTCATTTCCCTTGCCGGCTTCTTCGCCGATATTAAGAACACCTACACGCGGGTTTTCAATTCCCAGAACATTTTTAGAAAATGTCTGCCCCATAATTGCAAATTGTTTAAGCATTTGAGGGGTACAGTTGCTGTTTGCACCGCCGTCAATTATAACAATAGGTTTCTTCATCGTTGGCAGAGTAACTGCAATAGCAGGTCTGTCAATTCCAGGAATTCTTCCAAGTCCGAACAAACTTGATGCCATAGCAGCACCGGTAGAGCCAGCAGCAACAAGAGCATCAGAGCTTCCTGTCGCAACTGAATTTACCGTCAATACTATTGATGAGTTTTTCTTTTTACGAATAGCCTGTCCTGGAGCTTCGCCCATTTCAATTATTTCAGACGCGTGGGTTACTTTGATGTCGAGAGATTTTACATCTACTCTCACCCTTCTTTTTCTGCCGGCCTTACCGCAATCAGATAAAAAACCTTCCTGCTGAATTACTTCAAGACAATGTTCAATTCTGTCCTGTTTTCCGACTAACTCCAACGCTACGCCGTATTCTGCTGCTGCCCATACTGCACCTGCAACAATCTCAAACGGAGCGTGGTCCCCCCCCATCGCATCTATAGCTATTCTTGTCATCTAACTCATCCCTTTATTAATTCTTTTCCAATACTAAGCTTCAGGAGTTTCTTCAGAAGCTTCTTCAACTACTTCAGCTTTTTCTTCAGCTTTTACTTCAACTTCCGGAGCAGCTTCTTCTTTCTTTGCTGATTTTTTAGCTTTTTTAACTTCTTTTACTTCTTCCTTAGCTTCCTCAACATAGCCTTCTGCTTTTTTAGAAACTACTTTACCCTTGTATGTTCCGCAAGCTGTACAAACTGTGTGAGTTAATGCTTTTGCACCGCAGTTTGGACAAGTTGTTAATTCAGGCTTTGCTGCCTTCCAGTTTGATCTTCTTTTTCCTTGAGCACTGTGCCCTGTTCTTTTCTTTGGTACTGCCATTTCTATAATGTCCTTTCTAATCTAAAATTTTATTACTATTTACTTTCGGGTTAATTATTTTTAGGATTTATTTTGATGTTTTTAAAAACATCCATTCTTTCATCGTGAACTTCCATATCTTCATCAGACACAAATAGTCCCTCATTACAATTTATACCACAAACCTTTTTATTTGGTAAAGCTAATATTACAGATTGATACAATAAGTCATAAATATCGATTTCTTTTGCACCGTTTAAATCTGTGATAAACTGGCCGGATTGGAGCTCCAGCTCCTGCGAATACTCATCATAAAGAGAGCGTTTTGCATATGTTTCATCAATATCTATATCAAAATCATAGTCGTACTTATTAAGACATCGGTCGCATTCAAGTTTTAATGAACCGGAAACTTCACCTTTGACTTCTATAAAATCTCCAAGTGATTTTATTTCAAGTTCTGCATCAACTGTGCAGTCTTCAAGTTCGCTAATTTTCCCCTCAAATTTGTATTGAATGGTTTTATCAGGCTCACGTTCTATATCTTCGATTAAAACAACCTTGTCATTATGCATACGGTTCTTCCTGTAAAACAATACCTGCTATCTGGGTTGAAACAAAACAAAGTTTCTTAATCGGCCCCATTGGCTCTTTTTCAACAAGAACAGGTGTCGGGCTTTTCATTAATTGTTTTAATTCTGCATAAACTGCCTGCGGATTTTCATAATACATTACAATTGGTGTTGCAGAACCTTTTAAAAACAATATTACTGCTTGTCTTGTTTTTTGAGGAGTATTAAATTGCTGAACCATCTTGCCTCCTTATAAGTTTTTATATAAATATATTTACCCCTGTATTATAATATAAAAAACAGAAGGGGTAAATATATATGATTGAAAACATGAGCAAGATAAACGAAGTATTGCAGCAAGGCGGCGTTATTGCGTATGTTACAGACACAGTCTGGGGGGTTGGCTGTCTTCCAGACAATGAAGAAGCAGTGAAGAAGATTTATGAGATTAAACACAGAGATGGGAAAAAACCTTTAATTCTGATGAGCGATGAAGTATATAATCTTTTTGATTACGTGCGTCAGCCTATTGAAAAGGAAGCACAAAAATTAATAAAAAAACATTTCCCGGGTGCTTTAACTCTTGTACTTGAAAAATCTGAAAAAACTCCTGCCTATATTACATCAGGTATGCAGACTGTCGGCATACGCATTCCTGACAATGAAACTTTTGCAGAAATTTGCAGAAATATTGACGGAAGAGTTCTGGCAACCACAAGCGCAAATCTTTCAGGAGAAGCTCCAGCTTTAACATATGATGAGGCTGTTAAATATATAGGCAGGAAAGTTGACCTTGTAATCCCGTCATACGGACATGAAGCTAAAGGCAAAGCTTCAACCGTTGCCGGATTTAAGGACGGGAAACCGGTAATTTTCAGACAGGGAGAAATTACACTAGACTAAGCATTGCGCTCAATTTTAGCTTCAGGAAGTTTTATCTGGTTTCCTGAGTAACTGCTCAGTGCTTTTCCAACATTACGTATAACCAGCCCTGCATCATTGACTCCGGAACTTTCTACTTTCCCTGAGTTCTGAACAGCTCCCGCACCATTTTCTTCGCAGTACTTAATATAATCATCATAAGCAATTGGAGCTTCCTCTGCTTGTTTTTTAATCATTGCATCACCGCGGCTCTGCATTTCTGCAGCCTGCTCATCGGTACTTATGCCATTCTCCTTGCAGTACTCCTGATATTCTTCCATCGTAACAACGCCGTCACCGTCAGCATCCATCTTTTCGTCATAATTCGGATCGCCCTCTTTTGCGTAAACAGCAGGCTTGCTATTTGCACTGCCTGCACCGGCAGCAGTTCCTCCTGTCATATCTGAGATATTTTGTAACAACTGCAAATTTAACGATAAACCGTCAGCCATAATTAAGTCCTCTCATCTTAGGGTATATATTATAAATTATAACCTACTTTTGACAGTTTGCAATCATGAGGTTTAAAATAGATTTATGAGAAAGTATTCCAGAACATCTGAATATTATCTTATTACAACACCTTTAAAATACTTAAGTAAGGATGAATCAGCTTATATAAATGGAATCATTATTCCTGAATAATAAAAAGGGCGGAACCTTTCAGGTTCCGCCTCGTTGTTATTTAATAAATACATTTTTGGCATTCTCCAGAGTCCTAAGTGACTTATGTTTATATTCTGCCAAAACTTTTTGCATTTTATAATTAAACTCCTTGGTGTCTTCCGGAGAAATAATTTTTTCATTTGTAAGAATAGGCTCTTCAAAAATTGCATAATCTTTTAGATTAATCTTTTTTGCCTGAAAAGATTGAGACAAAGGTAATATTCTCATCTCAAATCTCCCTCAACCTTAGCCAAAATCTCATCCAGCTTAGAAGCGTCTTTTACACCACCCTGTGCAAAATTTGGTCTGCCGCCTCCGTTTGCACCGGTTGCTCTTGCGATTTCACCAACAATCTTTCCGGCATTTATACCTTTTTTAACGAAACCATCAGTTACTTTTACTACAACCATTCTTTCATTTGCAAGAACTATTATGCTCTCGCCCAATTTATTAGAAAGCATCTCTATACCGGCTTTAACAGCATCAGCATCAAGATTTTCGATTTTTGTGATAAATAATTTACCGCCTTCAATATCTTGGGCTTTAGAAACAAACGTTGCAAATTTACTTTTAGCCATTTCTGCTTTTGTTTCCTCAAGTTCTTTTTGAAGTTCTTTATTTTCTTCAAGTAATTTTTCAATTCTTGATTCAACTTCATCAAAGTGAACTTTAAATCTTGAAGCAAGTTTATCTATTTCTGCAGATTTTGCATTCAGATAATCAATTGCAGCGTCAGCAACAACAGCTTCAATTCTTCTGGTTCCAGCAGCAATCGCACCTTCTGATACAATTTTTACAAGCCTTAAATCAGCTGTATTTGAAGCATGAGTACCTGCGCAGAATTCTTTTGATATAACTTCTTTTTCTTCTCCGCTTTCATGGTCACAGCTGCAATCACTGCCGCAGTTACATTTAGCTTTACCACCAATGCTCACTACACGGACAACATCTTCATATTTTTCACCGAATAATGCTGTAGCACCGGTAAGTTTTGCCTCTTCAATCCCCATTACATCAGTATTAACAGGAAGTTTTTCACCAATCCATTTGTTCATAATATCTTCAGTCTTTTTAACTTCCTGAGGAGTCATTGCACGTGAGAAGGTAAAGTCAAATCTCATTCTGTTATCTTCAACCTGCGATCCGGCTTGTTTAACCTCATCGCCAAGCACTTTAATCAAAGCAGCCTGCAATAAGTGAGCAGATGTATGGTGAACTCTAATTTGCGCCCTTCTTGCAGAATCAATCTGAGCAAATGCGTAATCGCCAACTTTAACTTCGCCGTTAACAACCTGACATCTGTGTACAAAAAGATGGTTAACTTTAAATGTTGTTAAAACTTCTGCTTTCAGGTTTTCATTAACTATATACCCGCTGTCGCCGACCTGCCGCCGCATTCGGCATAGAATGGAGTTCTGTCAAGAACAATATCTGTATATCCTTCGCCTTCAATTGCTGCAAGGATTTTAGCCTGTGCACAGTCTACAAGATATCCTACAAACTCGGTTGAGCCGACTTCGTTTTCTACTTTTGCATACTTCATATCGCCTGTAACGGAAATCTTCTCAGCAGCAGCTTTTGCACGGTCTTTTTGTTCCTGCATTGCTTTTTTAAAGCCATTTTCATCAATGCCTAAACCATTTTCTTCCGCAATTTCTTTAGTAAGTTCAAACGGGAAGCCGTATGTATCATAGAGTTTAAAAGCGCTTTCCCCATCGATATCTTTCTTTTCGGATATAAATTCTTCAAGCATTTTGTACCCTCTATCAAGAGTTTTAGCGAATCTTTCTTCCTCTTTCTTGATTACATCAATAATTTTTGCTTTATTCTTAACTAAATCTGGATAAGCTGCGCCGTAATTATCCACAACTACATCTACGAGTTTGTACAGGAACGGAAGCTCCATTCCTAAAATCTTACCGTGGCGCAGAGCACGTCTAAGAATCATTCTCAACACATAGCTTCTGCCTTCATTGCCAGGGATTACGCCGTCTGAAATAAGAAAAGATACACATCTTGCGTGGTCTGTTATAATCCTAAGAGAAATATCTGTTTTTTCAGATTTCTTGTAAGGAACACCGCTCATCTCAGAAACTTTATCTAAAATCGGCTTGAGCAAATCTGTTTCGAATGTTGAGGCAACTCCCTGACAAACCATTGTTATACGTTCTAATCCCATGCCGGTATCAACATTTTTATGTTCAAGAGGAGATTGGTTGCCTTCTTCATCCTGATAAAGTTCTGTAAATACAAGGTTCCAAATTTCAACCCATCTGTCGCATTCACAGGTATCAATACCGCAGTTATCGGAACATTTATACTGTTCGCCTAAGTCATAATGTATTTCAGAACAAGGTCCGCAAGAACCGGAAGCTCCCGGAGGCCCCCAGAAGTTATCCTTTTTGCCTTTTCTTTTTATTCGTTCATCAGGAACACCGATACTTCTCCAAATATCATACGCTTCGTCATCAGTTTCAAAAATAGTTATCCAGAGTCTGTCTTTATCAAGTTTAAGTACTTCTGTTACAAATTCCCACGCCCATGGAATAACTTCTTTTTTATAGTAGTCACCGAAAGAGAAGTTTCCAAGCATTTCAAAAAAGGTGTGATGTCTAGGAGTTCTTCCAACATTTTCGATATCAGAATCTTTTCCTCCTGCTCTTGCGCATTTCTGGCAGGAAGTCGCTCTTGCCGGATTATAAGGTGATTTTGTAATCCCTAAAAATATTGGCAGAAATTGAAGCATTCCTGCTGTAGTTAAAAGCACTGTAGGATTGTCAGGCACAAGGCTTGAGCTTTCTACAATTGTATGCTGATGCTTGTTTTTAAAATAATCTAAGTATAACTGTCTAATTTCATTTCCTTTTAGCATAATTAATTCCTCTAATTTCTATAAATTAATTATACATCAAAGGAATTTTTATATTTTCTTTTTAGCCTTCTTTTCCGTTATCTTTGCGTTCATCATCGGAAGCAAAATTCCCAGAGTCACGGCAGAATATGTAATACCCGCAGCGTGAGCGAGGTTAAGTTTCCACATATTTTTCTTAGCGAATTCACTTCCTTTTGCTGCAATTTCATTATGTGTTTTAAGGTTCATATCTCTGAGCCAATGTTTCAAGCCTTTACCTTCTTTTGTGTAATTGAACAAATCTTTACCGTTTTTATCCAGAAGATTTGCAACACCCTTAGCAGCAAACCCTCCAAAAACTAACCAGTTTAAGAAACCTAAATAATCTCTTGTCATTGACTCTCTAAGTTCAGTTCCGTTGTCTGCAGCCATAAACCTTCCTATAATCGTTGCTGCGTAAACTGTTTTTATAGCATTTCCGCTTGTAACAGGCCCTGTAAATTCTAACTTTTTAGCAAATTGTTTGAAATTCTTTACACCCATTACGCTAAATACCATACCTGCCATAAGAACGCTTGCTCCTAGTTTTTTAAATGGCAGCAGGCAATCCTTACGCTTCTCGCCTCTATCAGAAGAAGTATAATCTACATCACCTACAAACCCTTTCTTACCGGTCCTTTTCTCTGTGATTTTTCTGTTAAGCCACTGGTTAGTAAGCCCTAGAGCGCAAGAAGCAGCAATCGCACCAAAAGTTTTTACTTTATTTACCTTATTAATCTTGTTAATTGCGCGTTCAATTTTTTTTCCGTTATTTTTATTAAAAATATCCTTGCCCATATCGTGAGTATCTCGCAATATGTTTTCAAGTTTTGCAGAAAGTTTATGTCCGTCTATGTTTAATTCAGTTTCTCTTTCTGAGCCAAGCGCATTTGCCAGCCGGCGTTCCATAATTAAAAGAACATTTTTCTTATCATCTTTTGTTATATTTTTATCGTTGACAAGCTCACAGAATGTTTGTACAAAACCTTTTTTCGTTTTCAGATTGTCCTGAATTCCCGCATATTTCGGGTTATTCCACTTAATCTTATCCCACTTAGCTTCATCAATCCACTCAATATTTTCCCATTTTATATTCTTAAATTCATTTACCCCTTTGCCGTCACGTCCTGAAATGTTCTCAAGAACTTCGACAATATAATCTTTTGTATTTTTACTTTTATCCCACGCGCACCTTAAAGTTTCAAGAGAATCTTTTGAGTACCAGCTTTCAGGATTAATTTTTACGTCGGGTTCAATTTTTCTCGCAGCTATTTTAGAAATACCCATTGCAAATAAACCTGCAGAAAGACAGTTAATGAAAGTTCCGCTTATTTCTCTGATAAAAGTTTCCGCACCTGCATACTCATTTCTTGCTTTTGTATCATAATATGCCCTTGGAATTACCATCGCACCGACATCAAGCCCTACAGCATTGACCATCTCATTCATATCGCAAGTCCTGAGGGCGCTTGTTACTACCCCGTCCAGAGGGCCTCTAAATACTGCGCTATTTATATTATTTACTTTCATTAATTGTCCTTTCCAAATACAAAAAAAGCCCCGTTTATAAAAACGGGACTTTTCAAAAAACGTCAATTCTGTTACATAAACTTACATACCAAAATCACTCAAGTCCCGATTGAAACTTGGAGCATGAGGAGGATGAATTGTTTGTTAATTCAAAATGTAAGTTTTTCATAATACTGAAAGTATACAACCAAACTAAAAGTTCTGTCAATAGCCGGCTTGATTTCAACTGTACAATATGCTAACTTGAATTATATGAAGGACTCTTTCGGAACAGAAACTCACGCCAGAGAACTTGATATAATATACGGGATACAGCCGGCAAAGTTTAGCGAAGAATATTCTGCAAGCTGCAAATCTTTTAATCATTTCAATATTGAATGGCGTTTTATAAGAAAACAAGTATCGTCATTATTCAGGAAAACTCAAAAGAACAATGATTTTAAAACCATATTATATTTAACATTTGATATTCCTCCGCTGGATTTTATTTCTGCTTTCAGACAACAATATCCTGACAAAGATATAAAAGTATTAATACCTGTTGACAATACTGACGACGCTGAAAAATTAGTTTTTGATTTTGAATACTACCTGCAAAACCGTACGAATAATGCTTCTTTGTATAAAATGAAGCCGAATAGTTTAAACATAGATGTTTACGGACTCTATTCAGAAGCGTTTTCAGGATTTGACCGTTCCAGACTTCAATATCTTGCACCTTTTGTTAAAGCAGCAAGAATTGCAGCGCAAAAACTTAAGCCGAAAATTATTCACGCGAACAATATACCTTTTTTTCTGGGAGTAGAACTCGGCAATAAATCACATTATCCTATCAAGGTTTTACAGATTATTAATGATTTTTCAAAATTCGAAGCAGAAAAAGAAGAGGCTTTCTGGGCTGCAGTTAATCTTGCAGACTCTAAAGGTATGAAAAAGCTGTGCAGTGATAAAATTATAAAAAAATGTATTGCCTCACTATTTAACCTGCATAACACTAAACGGTTCTGCCAGATGAGAGAATGTTTAGATTTTATTTATCAAAACTATTACAAGCTTAGAAAATATCCGGAAAAGTGTGACGATATAGATGAAAATATTCTTTTTAACAGATTAAATGCCAGAGTTTTAAAATTATTTCCTAAAATGGCATACGAAAATGATTTATATTACAACACTCTTTTTTATACGCTTAAAAGAGCTGATTTCTGGGCTGTTCCGTCAAAAACATATTATAATAATATTTTGACTAAACCGGAACTTTCCGGCAAAATGTTTGACAGAATATGCAAAACAAAAAACAAGAGTTCGTATGTTTCTTTTGGATGTGAAATACCGGCATCTGCAATATACAGACCTTTTACACAAGATGACTTTAGAGAGTCGCGTTTTAGAAATAAAAAATATCTTACAAGAGAATTTTCTAAAGACAGGATAAGAACACGTTTTATTGACCCTAAATTCTTTAAGTCTGATGAATACACACTTAGAGGATATCTGGATACATTCTTTGATGCCCCGCTAATTTTCTGCAAATTATCGACAAATATTTTTGCTGATGGAACAGATATAGCCCTGACTTCTATTATAAAATTATTAGAAGAATTTAAAAATGTACAGGTGATTATAAATATCCCGAACGGACTTGAAAATAATCAAATTACGAACTGGGTAGAATATCTTGAACAAAAAATCGGCTGTGCCGGCAAATGGCTCTTCATAGACGGCGAGATAAATCTGGCTCAATTCTATGCATCTTCGGATTTATCCTTTTTCTGTGCAAGAAACAACATAACATCTAACGAACACTTTACTGCAATGAAATACGGATGCGTTCCTGTAGCATTAAGAAACGGTATCTATAATGACACAATATCAGATATTTTTGACGATATGACCTTAGGATGCGGCCTTAAAACAAAAACTTCAATAAATACGGAAGAAGATATTTCTGAAAGTTTCAATGCTGTTGTCACAAAAGCACTTAATCTCTATACAAACAATCCTGCTAGCTGGAAACTGCTTATTAAAAATGCCATGAATTATAATGCAGGCTGGACCTTTGACAAAATTGAAAAATTCAACCGAATATACTCTGCGTTATGATTTTCTTGATGTAACCCATTCTGGAAGAAATTTTTGTATAAATTTATACAACGGCTCTCTTCTAAGATTTAATTTTTCTGCAATAGAAGAAATATTATCCCCTTTTGCAAGGCAATTGGCAACAAAATTTTTTCGATATTCAAGTTCTATTTTTTTAGGAGTAACTCCACTTATTTCTTTAATTTTTTCTGCAAGCAATTTAGCACTTATTTTAAACTCTTTTACTATTTGTGGAGCTGTTTTTCCACTTTTAAGCATTTCGAGAATTTCTTGCCAGTCAATATTACTTTGCGGACGTCCAAGTTTCCTCTTCAAACCTAAATCACCACGCCTGCGTGCAATCGTTGATGCTTCTACGTATAGAATATCTGCGATTTGCTCATCTGTATAGTTTTGCTTATATAGCTCTTCAAGGTGTTGGTCAAATAACACTTTGTTTGAAGGATAAGAGTTCTTTTTAAGCCACTTCCTTGAATATTCTTCGCTGATTCCCGTAAGTTTACGGACTTTTGCACATGGCACCCCTTGCTCTAACAGCGGCAGCGCTTCATTATAAAAAAGCTCACGGTGCTTTTCAGAAGGAAGCTGCAAACCATATTCCCGTATTTTACGCATAATAGTACCTGTAGTGACGCCAAATTTGCGTGCAATCTGTGCAGAAGATTTATCTTTCGCAAGAAGCATTTCCAGCTCTGCACGCGGAATATTTTTTGTACCGAATAAAGGGTTATAATTTTGTTGATTTGATATTATTAACATATTATTGATAAACCCCGTAAAAAATAAATTTGCTGGAAAATAAGAAAATGTTGGAAAGTTTTTCAACTTTCCAACATTTTCTTAAGATTTTTACGTTGCAATCGTCAAGTTCCGCCCAGTGTTCTCCGGCTCACCGCCGCTGAATTCAGGCTTCACTCCGGCTGCCGCATTCTACATCATGCCGCCCATACCGCCCATGCCGGCCATTGCTGACATATCAGGAGCTTTTGATTCTTCCGGAATATCAACAACTGCTGCTTGAGTTGTAAGAAGCATTGAACCTACAGATGCTGCATTTTCAAGAGCACTTCTTGTAACTTTTGCAGGGTCTACGATACCTGCAGCAAACATATCTGTATATCTGTCAAGAAGAGCATCGTAACCATATGCATCTTTTTCAGCTCTTACATTTTCAACAACAACATCAGATTTTGCACCTGAGTTGAAAGCAATTGCTCTCAAAGGTACGTCAAGAGCTGCTGTCAAAATCTTATAACCGCTCTTTTCGTCATCTGTTTCAAATGTAATAGTGTTCATCTTAGATTCAAGTTCCTGTTGAACTCTTATAAGCGCAACACCGCCGCCTGGTACAATACCTTCTTCATTAGCTGCTCTTGTTGCGTTAAGTGCATCTTCAATTCTTAACTTTCTTTCTTTAAGTTCAATTTCTGTAGCAGCACCAACTTCTATAACAGCAACACCCCCAGCTAATTTAGCCATACGTTCCTGTAATTTTTCTTTATCGTATTCGCTGTCAGAAGCTTCAATTTGTTTCTTGATCAAGTTTACACGTTCTCTTACTGCTTCTTTTGTTTCATCACCAACAACGATAGTTGTTTCATCTTTAGTAACTGTTACACGTTTTGCAACACCCATCATATCTGTTGTAATATTTTCAAGTTTGATACCGAGTTCTTCTGTAAACATTTGACCGCCTGTTAAAATAGCGATATCTTCAAGCATAGCTTTTCTTCTGTCGCCAAATCCAGGAGCTTTTACTGCAACAGCTCTTAAAACTTTTCTCATTGTGTTAACAACCAATGTTGCAAGAGCTTCACCTTCAACATCTTCTGCGATTAACAATAATGAACGTCCATCACGTGCTACCTGTTCAAGAACAGGTACTAAGTCTGCAATTAAATTAATCTTTTTGTTTACACAAAGAACATATGCATCATCAAGAACTGCCTCCATTCTTTCTGGATCAGTTACAAAATAAGGTGAAATATAACCTTTATCAAACTGCATACCTTCTACAACCTTTAAGTTAGTACCGAAAGATTTGCTTTCTTCAACAGTAATCACGCCATCGTGCCCAACTTTTTCCATTGCTTCAGCAATTAATTCACCAATTTCAGAGTTGTTACCGGCAGAAATACCTGCAACCTGTGCAATTTCTTCTTTTGTGCTTACTGATTTAGACAAATCTCTAATCTTATTGATTGCAATATCAACAGCCTTATCAATACCACGTTTCATAGACATTGGATTTGCACCGGCTGTTAAATTTTTCAAACCTTCTCTAACAATTGCCTGAGCAAGTACAGAAGCTGTAGTTGTACCGTCCCCGGCTACATCGTTTGTTTTAGATGAAACTTCTTTAAGAAGCTGTGCTCCTGCATTTTCTAAACCATCTTGAAGTTCAATTTCTTTTGCAATTGTAACACCATCGTTAACGATTTGAGGTGCACCAAATTTTTTTTGTAAAATTACATTTCTTCCTTTTGGTCCGAGAGTAACTTTTACTGCGTCAGCAACTGCATCTATACCTCTGAGAAGCGATTTTCTAGCTTCTTCTTCAAATACTATACGTTTTGCCATTTTTATATCTCCTATTACCTAATTTTTTAAACTAATACTGCTAGAGCATCTTTAATTGAAAGAATTTTGTACTCTACCCCATCCATTTTTACATCAGTTCCGGCATATTTAGCATAAAGGATAATATCCCCAACGTTAACGCCCATAGGTTCTTTTTCGCCTTTATCGTTAGTCTTGCCTTCTCCAACAGCAACAACTTCACCCTTTTGAGGTTTTTCTTTTGCACTATCCGGAATAAATATTCCGCCGGAAGTCTGTTCTGTATCTTCAATTACCTTAATAACGATTCTGTCTTGTAACGGTTTTAATGCCATAATATAATCCTCCTATTTATTTACATTTATATTTATATAATAGATTTATATTTTTTTTGAAAAAATTAAGGAAATTTTAATATTTGAATAAAATAGCAAAATTTATTTTTCACGAGTTTTAGGTGTAATATAAATAACTGTGAGGAGTAAATTTATAATGAATATAATGCCTATTTCGACAAACAATTCAACTACTTTCGGGCAAACACAAGTAAAAAAATCCGTTCCAAAGAAAATTCTTACTTATGTGGCTGCAGGACTTACGGGTTTAGGAATTACAGCTTGTGGGCCTAATTATGAAGGTCTTAAGAATTGTGATGTGTTTGAGCATATTGACAAAAAAGAGCTCTTTGAAGCTTTTTCTACAGAGTATTTAAGTAACGTTCAGAAAATCTCGGACACAGAATATACTGCCGATATTGGATATAGAACTACGGGCAACTTTGATGCAGGTGGAAAAGGTGATATACAAGGAAGTATCCATATCAAAAAAGATAAAAATGACCCAAATCATGTTATAGGCAGAGTAAAACTTGTCGAAGTTAATTCATACCTAGAATTTTATGATGAGCCCAATTGCTTTGGTGGAACTACAAGCAGAGCTAACAGAATTACATACAAAGCACCTTATAAAGATTTGCATTTTGATGCAAAATTAATAAAAGACAAAAATAGTGATAATTACAAAGTTCAACTAAAAGTTATAGATGAAAATAACGAATATTCAGAACATACCCTTGAAAAGAACAAAAGAGGTATTTTCTTGGACGGAGAAACTCCGTTTAAAGAGGTTCATCGTGCAGAAAATTTAACAATGTTTGTAGCTATATCAACTGCTGCTGTATTTACACTTTTGGGGCTTGGTCTATGTCCTAGCAAAGATAAATAAATCTCGCACATAGTTCGCAGGTCGGTTTTACTATAACGACACAAATTATATTTCCACTTAAATTTTTTGAAAAATTTTTCAACACTATTTAAACAGTAAGTTTGAATATTAAATAGCAAATTTTATTTTTTCATGGTTTTATATTAAAAAAGGAGTATAATATGTCAGAAATAATGGACGGCGGGATTCGTTTTGAAAGTGTCAGACGCAACGCATACTGGAACAATGCGCATCTTGATACCCGTTTTCGTGTTGCAAAAGACTGCACAGATGATGCAATAAATCATTTAATTGACTGCAAAGAAAATCCGACTATCGGGCTGCTTGCAAGAAAAAAACACCGCACAAATAATTATCCGGATTGCTTTAAGAGAAACCTTAAAGATCTATATAAATCCAAACATGTAAAAGATGCTGATAACGCTTTCAAGGAAACTTTTGCGTCACTTTATCCTAAAACGGGGAAAGCACGCAAATTCCTTATTGAAACGAACAGCATTGTTTTGAACTATGTTAAGCCGATTAAAAAAAATTTGCGCCGAACTCTCTTCAAACTTTTCAACTAATTTATATAGCCTATAGGTTGTACAAATATACCCCAAAACATTAAAAATGTCTTTTTTTTCACAATAAAAAACACCTTGAACCGTCCATTTTTAAAAAATATATGTTTTTACATATATAAATAATGAGGATGTTTTATGAATAATATTAAATCAATTAATAACATTAATGTCCATAGTTTCATCTCTTTTAAAGATAAACAAAATTTCGATAATGCCAACACAACTCCCCCCTCTTTAAAAACAAATACTTTAATAAAAGGGTTAGATGCTAGTGCAAATTATAATAAATATAAAAAAACAGGACAGATTGTAATAAAAAATGAAAATATTAATGGAATGAAATTGTATACATACGAAAAAGATGGTTCTTATACATATGAAGAATATGACAAAAATAACAATTTATTATTTTTACAAAGTAAAAATATAAACCCAGACGGAATTTATCTTAAAATTATCAAAGAAAATACTAATTCTAATAACATAGAAGGAGCTCAAGCTTCATACAAAGACGGAAATCTAGAACACGTTGGAAAGTTTAAAACTCCATTAAAAACTTCTGAATCAGGTTTCCCATATGAAGAAATAGGTTATTACCCAAAAACAAAAACTTATTGCATTGAAAAAGCTGATGCAAATAATAATATCAGAATGCAAAAATTTGATAATAATTTAAAACCCCAAAACCCATAATTTATCACCACAATCCCCCCAGGTTGTCTTGAGTCGCTCGCATTAAACGAGTCTACAATTTTTCTTTTCAGAAACTTCGTTTCTTCCAAAGAAAAGTCCTTCGCTCTCTGCTTGCTCCTCTCTAAACTCTTCACTTAGTTGGTTCGAGTCTTAACTTAAAAAATTTCAAGCATAGAAAAAGTCGGGACAAGCCCGAGTTTTTTCTTTGCAATAAAAAACTCCCCAGGTTGGACTCGAACCAACAACCTACCGGTTAACAGCCGGTTGCTCCGCCATTGAGCTACTGAGGATTATTCAGTCTTATTCAATTCACTTTATTATACTAACAAATAAAAAAAATTTGTAAAGGGGGGTAAATAAAATTTATGAGTTCACATGCCAAAATCTTCATACAACTTAACTCTTTGCAAAAATTTATTTGTCGATGGTATGATAGAAATATCAAGGAGAGATATTACAAAAAATGAATTATCACAATATTACAAAAGATGACATGCTTAACGGCGACGGTTTAAGAGTTGTTTTATGGGTTTCAGGATGTACGCACCATTGCCATGGATGCCAGAATCCAATCACCTGGGATGTTGCAGGAGGTATTCCGTTTGATAAAGCTGCGGAAGATGAGCTTTTTGAAGCACTTAGTAAACCGCATATTTCAGGAATTACTTTCTCTGGGGGAGATCCGCTTCACCCGTTTAACAGAGATGAAGTTTTTAGATTAATAAAAAAAATAAGAAAAGAACTTCCGCAAAAAACTATTTGGCTCTATACAGGTTTTCTATGGGAAGAAATTAAAGACATTCCTGATATCGCAGATATTGACGTTATTGCTGAAGGGAAATTTGTTATGGAGCTTCTTGATCCAAAAATTCACTGGGTGGGAAGTTCTAACCAAAAAGTTATTGACGTAAAACCAACTCTTGAATCCGGAGAATTAGTTTTACACAATACTTAAAAAAAGAAGCCTTAGGGCTTCTTTTTTTAAGTATTGTCACATTTTATTAAGAAATATTTTCCAATAATTAATCATTTGATATAATACATAGCATGAGGCTATGGTGTGTTCAGGAGGGAAGTATGAAAGAACGCGAAAGTAATGTATTATCTTTATTGGAAGATAAAACTAATATATATGCGCGAAAAATTGCGTTAGGCATGAAAACACAATTTGGTTGGAAAGAGCTTACTTATGACGGTCTTGGCTTAATGTCAAGAAGACTTGCTGCATATCTTATGAACGATTTGGGAATACAAAGAGGAGAAAAACTTGCTATTCTTTCTGAATCTAAACCTGAATACGGTGCATGCGTTTTTGCATCCGTAATTTCCGGACTAATCACAGTGCCTCTTGATATAAAACTCACAAAATACGAACTACAGTCGATTCTCTCAGACTGTCTGCCTTCGGTAATGCTTGTTTCTCAGAGTTATATAGATAAAGCACTTGAATTACAAAAAGCAATCCCGTCACTTAAGCATATTATTGTAATGGATGAGCACCCTGTTAATGAAAATCTGCAAAGTATTTATACAATACCAAATAATTATACCTGCAAATGGAGACACCGTTCCAGAAAGTCAGTAGTTTTTATAATTTACACTTCCGGAACAACCGGCAATCCCAAGGGTGTAGAAACAACCTTTGGAAACATGCTTGCCCAGCTGAAAGATTTGAAAACAGCATTTAATCAGATATTGCCTTACGGCGATGTAAGAGTATTATCAATTCTTCCAATGAATCACCTTTTTGAAATGACAGTAGGCTTTTCAACTTTTTTGAACCTCGGCTTTTCCGTATATTATACACACAACCTCAAACCTAAAGATATCCTTAATACAATGAGAGATAGAAAGATAACATTTATGGTTGTTGTTCCTGCTTTCTTAAAACTGCTTAAGACTGGTTTAGAAGCAGAGATGAAGAATACTTCAAAGTTTTCACAGAAGATGTTCCCAATTCTTTATCATTTTGCTAAATTTGTACCATTCATCTGGGCCAAAAAGCTTATGTTCAGAAAAATTCACAAGTGCTTTGGCGGCTCTTTCAAAGGTTGTATGTCAGGTGGTGCACCACTTGATTTGAATGTAGCAAAATTTTTCCAGAGAGTCGGAATTCAAGTATATGAAGTTTACGGTCTAACTGAAACAAGTCCGATTGCAACAATTAATATAGAACGAAACAGGGATTTACGTTCAGTAGGCAAACCTCTTCCTAGTTATGAGGCCAAAACAGACCCTGAAACAGGAGAATTATTGCTTAAAGGCCCTTCTGTAATGAAAGGTTACCATAACCAGCCTGAACTTACACGTGAAGCCGTTGATGAAGATGGTTGGTTCCACACCGGAGATATTGCAAAAATTGATGAAAGCGGAAGGGTATACATCACAGGCAGAATTAAGAATATGATTGTTCTCTCCGGTGGTAAAAAAGTTTTCCCGGAAGAAGTAGAATCTGTGCTTGAAAAAAGCGACTTGTTTTCAGAAGTCTGCGTTTTCGGAGTTTCAAGAGAAGGCGGAGCAAAAGACGGTACTGAAGATATTGCAGCAGTTGTTGTTCCTTCAGAAGAACTTAGAAGTAAATATAACGATGAAGAACTTGACCAGTTGATGAAGGGTGAAGTAAAACGATTATCGCAGCGTCTTACACCATACAAACGTCCTATAAATATTACAGTGCTTAAACAAGCACTTCCTAGAACGGCTACCAGAAAAGTACAGAGGAAAAAGGTTAAAGAACTTATTCAGGCATAGGAGTTCAAACATGAAATTTGACACAAAATTATTACACGCCGGACATAATCCTAAAGAGCATCAAATGTGTATAAATGTGCCTATATATCCGACAACCGCATTTGATTTTGACGATGTTCAGCGCGGTGCAGATTTATTTGATTTAAAAGTCGAAGGCGATATATATACCAGGCTTTCTAACCCGACAAATAATATCCTTGAGAAACGCCTTGCCGAACTTGAAGGCGGAGTCGGAGCTTTATGCTTTTCATCAGGACAGGCGGCAACAACTGCTGCTATCTTGAATATAACAAACACCGGAGATGAAGTTGTTGCCGCCTCTACTCTTTACGGAGGAACATGTAATCTTTTCTCATCTACATTCAAAAAACTCGGCATTAATGTAAAGTTTGCAAAAGGAGAAGAGCCGGAAGATTTTGAACGTGAAATAACCGACAAGACGCGGTGTGTGTTTATTGAACTTTTGTCAAATCCGGCACTTAATATCATAGATATTGAAAAACTTGCTGATGTTGCGCATTCACATGGAATTCCGCTTATTGTAGATAACACAATCCCGAGCCCTTACCTGTGCCGCCCGATTGAGTGGGGCGCTGATATTGTTGTTCATTCGACTACAAAGTATATTTCAGGCCACGGAAATGCTATGGGCGGAGCGATTATTGATTCAGGAAACTTTAAATGGGGGGTAAATGGAGGGGGAAAATACCCTGAGCTTACAACTCCGGATGAATCATATCACGGAATTGTTTATACAGAAACTTTTGGGAGAGCTGCTTATATTGTTAAAGCAAGAGCACAGATTTTAAGAGATATGGGAGCCTGCCCTAGTCCGTTCAATTCGTATCTTACTTTATCCGGTCTTGAAACACTTTCACTTAGAATGCAGAAGCAGTGTGACTCAGCTTTAAAAATTGCAAAGTGGCTTGAAAATAACCCTTCAATAAGCTGGGTTAATTATCCGGGGTTAAAGAGCAGCAAGTATTATGAGCTTGCTCAAAAATACACACCGAAAGGATGCTCCTCAATTGTGGGTTTCGGACTTAAAGGAGGGGCAAAAGCAGGTGAAAAGTTTATTAATTCGCTCACAATTCCTATTCACACGACAAATATAGGTGACACACGAAGCATAATAACTTACCCGTATTTGACTACACACAGGCAGTTAAGCGACGAACAAAAAATTGCCTGCGGGGTAACAGACGACTTCATGAGGTTCTCTGTAGGTCTTGAAGACGTTGATGATATTATTGAAGATTTAGACAGAGCTATAAGGTTAAGCCAATGTTAGTAGAAACAAAACTTTTCAAAATTAATGAGCCTGTCCAGCTTGAATCCGGAAAAGAGCTTCCTCAAGTCGAAATTGCCTATGAAACATATGGAAAATTAAATGAAAACGGCGACAATGCAATACTGCTTTTGCATGCTCTTACAGGTGACGCTCATGCTGCAGGCTACCATCAAGGCGACAAGAAGCCGGGCTGGTGGGATGATATGGTCGGTTCAGGCAAAGCTTTTGATACTGATAAGTATTTTGTAATCTGCTCAAACATGCTTGGAGGCTGCAAGGGGACAACAGGCCCTAATTCTATTAATCCGGCTACAGGAGTTGAATATGGCTTAAGTTTTCCTGTTATTACAATTGAAGATGTAGTAAAGGTTCAAAAAAAACTTACGGACTTTCTCGGGGTAAAAAAACTTATTGTAGCCGGCGGTTCAATGGGAGGCATGCAGGCGCTTGAATGGGCATTAAGCTACGGAGATATGGTAAGCCATGTTATAGTAATCGCTTCCACACCAAGGCTTTCAGCTCAGAGTATTGCTTTTAATGCTGTTGGCAGAAACGCGATACTTTCTGACCCGAATTTTAACAACGGAAATTATTACCACGCTGAAAAGCCGGAAAAGGGACTTGCTATCGCAAGAATGGTGGGACATATAACTTACCTTTGCGAAGAAGCTATGCATGAAAAATTTGCAAGAAGATTTCAGGATAAAGACTCGCCTAACTTCAACTTTGATATTGACTTTGAAGTTGAAAGCTATCTTGCACATCAGGGCCAGACTTTTGTAGACAGATTTGATGCAAACAGTTATCTTTATATAACAAAAGCTGTTGATTACTTTGATATTGCTAAAAAGTACGTTTCGCTCGAAAAAGCATTTAAGGATACAAAGTCCAAGTATCTGGTTATTTCATTTTCTTCAGACTGGCTGTTCCCGTCAAGTCAGTCAAAAGAGCTTGTTAAAGCGTTAATGGAGAATAAAAAAGATGTTTCTTATTGTGAGATACAATCACCTTGCGGACATGATGCATTTCTTCTGGAATACGAAACTCAAACCCGAATAATAAGGAGTTTCTTATGCACAGACTAAACGAACATTACACAGAGTCAAAAGGACTTCATCTGAATTATTCTATCATTACAGATATGATAGAAGCCGGTAAAAATGTTATTGATTTGGGATGCGGTGACGGCACGTTAACCAAAATGCTTAAGGATAAAGGCGTACGTGTAAGCGGAATTGATATTAATCAGGATAACATTGTCAAATGTCTTGAAAAAGGGCTTTCTGTTATACAGGGTGATATTGATGAAGGCTTGCAGGAATACCCTGATAATTCTTATGATTATGCTGTCTTAAATCAGACATTGCAATCAGTTGAGAAACCGGATTATGTTATACGTGAAATGCTTAGAGTAGCGAAACATGTTGTTATAAGTTTTCCGAATTTTGCTTACTGGCGGGTGCGTTTTTATTTGATGTTTCACGGGAAAATGCCAAAATCAAATATACTGCCTTTTGAGTGGTATGATACACCCAATATCCACCTTTTAACCATAAAAGATTTTTATGATTTTGCAAAACGCCATAATTTCAGGATTGAAAAAAAATTGTGTATGACAAGAGCACGGATAAGAAAGAGTTTATTTCACAGACTTTTTGACAACTTATTTACCGAGGAAGTGATATTTTTATGTACGAAGAATTAAGTGAAATACGTCAAAAATGTTTGAATTGTCATAAGTGCCCGCTTGCTGCTTCAAGAACTAACATAGTTTTTTCTGACGGCGTACCAAATCCGAAACTAATGCTTATAGGAGAAGCTCCCGGATTTTATGAAGATCAGCAGGGAAAACCTTTTGTCGGGAAAGCAGGACAGCTTCTCGACAGGATTTTTGCATCTGTAGGATTTACGCGGGAAAAAGATATTTATATATGCAATACGTTAAAATGCCGTCCTCCTGATAACAGAAACCCGCTTCCAGAAGAAAAAGAAGCCTGCTGGGAGTATTTGAAAGCCCAGATAGAAATTATTAAACCAAAGATAATTTTGCTTTGCGGAAATGTTGCAGTGCAGTCGATTTTGGGAAATATCGGAGGCATTACAAAACTCAGAGGCAAATGGTTTCCTCCAGAGAGAGCAGTTGTTGAAGTTTATGGTGCAAAGATGATGCCGATTTTCCATCCGTCGTATTTATTAAGGAATGATACACGTGAAAAAGGCGGCCCTAAATGGCTTATGTGGCAGGATATTCAAGAAATTAAACGTGAATACGATAAGCTTTTCAACGATTAAAATAGTTCTTTTATATGATGAGAAATATCAAGACGTGCTTATAATAATCATGTGGGGGGAGGCTATGGTTACAGGGCTGGAATTTAATCAGGGTTTAAATGATATTTATATGATGATGCCTTTGAAACGTGAAGCTAATGGTATGAAAGTCAGCGCGAATTTTGAATGTCCTCAGAACCAGACTTTACTGGACAATCTTGATGAGTTAAGAAAAGCTGATAAAAATCAGGATAACATTTTAAGCCTGAATGAATTAAAAGATTTTGAAAGTCGTACAGAATTTATGCAAACTATATTAGAATCAATGGAAAATTTTGCTAAATTATACAAATAAAAAAGAGTTCCATATGGAACTCTTTTTTATGGAGCGGAAGACGAGACTCGAACTCGCGACAGTCTGCTTGGAAGGCAGATACTCTACCAACTGAGCTACTTCCGCATCTTATATTCTACTGTCATATCTGGTTCCGTTGGTAGAGTACATATCTTAGATACGCTCGGTACCCTCCGAAACCATTTTCTGCTTCCATAACCTTGACCTCGCTGGGCAACTAAGCTACTTCCGCAGAAGTATAAAATTTTCATATAAAAATTTTATACTAAACATAATTAATTATCAAGTATTATTATTGCGGCAATGATGTATTTGCTCCATCTAGAGCTGGAGCAGAATTTACTGCTGCGTCTATTGCTGAAGTATCTTCCGGAGCTGTATGAGCATATAACCTCAGGCTTAATGTTGATATTAAAATCTTTTTATCTTTTGCATAAGGCTTGACTTCCAGCTCATTTATTCTGATATAGTATGGATACTGGTATAAATCTTGTATAAGTTTGCCTAAATTTACATAATTTGAAACCAGCTCCATGTTTACATCACATACAAAGTAAACATCTTTACCGAATTTTACGAAAGCATCAGTATCTGGATTGTATTTATAATCAATTGCTTTTATTTTTACAGAATTTGCATGAAGCATTTCTATTACATCATTATATAAAGTAAAGAACAGCGTTTCATTACCCAAATCAGACTCTATTGGAGAATATATTTTCTTTTGTGATGAAACTATAGAATCTTTAATTTGTTTAATTTTCTTTTTAACAATATCCAACTTTGTCTGCAACTCAGCTACTTCACCTTCTTTTGCAGCAATCTGTGCTTCAAGAGATTTAGACTCTGCGACTTTTGGAGAAATCATAGAGTATGAAACGCCACCTAGCATTAGTGCTAATACCGCAAAAATTATTATGCCATAATATTTTTTATATTTATCCATCTCAAATCCTTCTAATTGCTTTCGTTAATAGGTTCTAGCCCTGGAAGGCCATTGTTGTCGGTATTTTCTGTACCTTGTTTAGCCTGGGATTTACCGGCATTTTTATCATCTGAAATTATAAATTCATAGAAATCCGCATTTAAAGATGTCAGGATAGAATCTGTATCAAATTCTTGACTATTTGTGTTATCACCATTTTCAACATTCTCTTCTATTGGAGTAAAGCTTGTTTTAGAAGCAAGGCCCAGTTTTTGAAGCTTAATGTCTGAATTTGGATTATAATCTTTTATGCTTCTAAAAAACGCATAAACGCTCTCAAGATTATCTGCCTGACCTTCAATAGTTGTCTTGTCAGATAATTTTAAATGTGTAAGCCATAGTTTTTTAGGGATTTCTGTTCCAACAATAGTGTAATAAGAATAAATATTCTTATTATGAGCAAGGCCCAATCTTATTTCATCTCCCTCATCAAATAAATCTGATGATATGTTTTCATTATCTTTTAAGAATTGGTTAATTTCTTGTACCTTCTGATTTAGTTCAGCCATTTTATTCTGCTGGGTAGAAATTAAATTTGCATAATATAATAATGCACCGACTGTTGGCAAAATAATAACTATTGCCACAACTACAAATGCAAAAATCAGAAGCTGTGGTGTTAATACAATTGTTCTTCCGGCAAGCATAATTTCTGGCGGCTGCTCTGATGTATAAATATCACCTAAAGATTTATTGAATAAGTTAAAATGTGCATCAGAGTATTGTTCAAAATCTTTGTAAATAGCTGCACCAATAATATCCAGTGATACTATATTTGCAAATTTTTCATCTACTTCCGGCCCTAATTCCAAGAATGCTTCTTTAGAAAAACAATTTGCTTCCTGATGGATTATTGGAGCAGTGTAAGATAATTTACTTGCCAGAACTTCCGCGCTGATAATATTAGTTTTTGAAACAACGCACAGATACTTGGAAGGTAAATTTTTGAGAATTGGTGTTACAGCTCCTACTACAGCAGAATAGTTTTCAGCATCATCTAGAACCTGACCGATGCTAATTCTTTCTTCATAAGTATCTACATAGTTCTTACCGTTCATTGTTATAATTCTGCAGCAATAGCTGTCAACAATTAAAAGCACCCAAGAATCAATGCTGACATCAACTCTTTGTTTATACATTAGAGCATTGAGCACAGAATTTACGGAAGTATCGATTCCAACCAGCTTATAGCCCATGTCTTTAATGCCTAAAGCAATCTCAATTAACATTTGTTTTTGAGCTGCTGTATAAGCTATTTTATAAAACTGCATTGAAGCATTTGGCAGCCTTACAGCACTTACTGCCGGTTCTACTGTTTTAAAGATATAATGGTCAGCAAGCTCTTCTTCAATTGCATTAGAAATCTGAGCTTCATCAAGAGCTGCCGGATAATCATTTGTTTTAAAAGCAACTGTAGGAATATTAAGCACAACTTCAGTTCCTTTTGGAATTTGCAGTTCAAAGAACAAATCCTGCAATGCTTCTTTAAATAAGTCTAAATCTGCTATTTCACGTCTGCTTGCATCATATTCAAGCTGTCTGATTCCGTATTTCAAAACAGTTTGAGTTGCGAAATCTATCTGAGCAACCTCTAAACCAACTTCAGGAGTTACGGACACACCTACTATACTACTCTTCTTCAATAATGCCATATCAGTTTCTTCCTATTTTTTTTTATTGTACAATAAAATTTAAATTTTGTACACAGGATAAATAGATGAAAAATTTAATTGAAAAAATTAGAAAGCTGAAAGAAGAGAAAAATGCAATTGTCTTGGCACATAGCTACCAGAATATAGAAGTAGATGAGGTTGCAGACTTTGTAGGAGATTCTTTATATCTTAGCCAGAAAGCTAAGGAAACCAATGCAGATATCATCGTATTTGCAGGGGTTTATTTTATGGCACAGACTGCCAAAATTATTTCTCCTGAGAAAAAAGTTTTACTGCCTAATATAAATGCAGGATGTTTGATGGCTGACATGATTAACCATCAACAAATGGTTGAATTTAAGAAAAAAAATCCGGATGCACCGGTTGTATGCTATATTAACTCGACAGCCGAAGTTAAGTCAGAGTGCGACATTTGCTGCACAAGTTCTAATGCATTAAAAATTGTTAAGAGCCTTAATGCTCCGAAAGTTCTTTTTCTCCCTGATGCAAATCTGGGCAAATGGGTTGAGAGCAAGCTTAGCAAAGTTGAAGTTATAACGTATGCCGGCAACTGTCCAGTCCACCATGATATTGAAGTTAAAGACATTGAACTGGCCAGAAAAAAACATCCGGACGCTAAAATATTAATCCACCCTGAATGCAAGCCGGAAGTAAGCAGACTTGGTGATTATGTCGGAAGTACAAGCGGTATAATGGAATATGTACGAAAAAGCAAAGATAAACAGTTTGTAATTGTTACAGAAAAAGGTGTTGCTGACAGACTTGAACGTGATTATCCGGATAAGAAATTTATTTTGATTAAAAATAACATGCTTTGCGAAAGCATGAAATTAACAACACTTGACGAAATTTTGTATTCTCTCCAGCATGAAGTTAATGAGATTACGCTGGATGAAAATATAAGAAAACGCAGTGCAAACTGTATTGAAAGAATGTTGAAGGTTTCAAAATAATGGAAAATAATACCATAGTTTACGGCAAAAATGCTGTCATAGAAGCTCTAGAAGCAAATAACAGGACTTTTAATAAAATCCTGATTTCTAATAATGCGCACTCTGACAGTAAAATCGAAAAGATAAAAGAACTTGCTTCAAAACAGGGAATTGTTTTCCAGTTTGTTAATATGCAGAAACTTAATCAAATTGAGCCGGAAGGACGTCATCAGGGTGTAATTGCACAGATTTCACCGGTAAAATACATTGAGCTTGATGATTTTATTGAAAAACATAAAGGAGAGCTTACGAAAGTTGTCGTTCTTGACGGAGTAGAAGACTCGCATAATGTAGGAGCAATAATCCGTTCCTGTGTATGTGCAGGAGTCAAGGGGATTATACTCCCTTCAAGACGAGGAGTACTTATAAATTCGACAGTTGAAAAAACCAGTGCAGGTGCTGTTAACCACATTTCAATTATCAAAGTAAACAGTCTTGTAAATGCGATACAAAGACTAAAAGAAAACGACTACTGGGTAATTGCTTCTGATCATCATGCAAAAGATAATTATTTTAATATTGATTATACTAATATGAACTTTGCTCTTATAATGGGGGCTGAGCATGCAGGGATTTCGCGGTCACTGTTAAAACTTTCGGACTTTGTGGTCAAGATTCCGATGTTAACAAATTTTAATTCTTTAAATGTTTCCAACGCTGCTGCTATAATATTATTTGAGATGGTTCGACAAGAGGTAGAGAAAAATGGCAAAAAAAAGTGATACATTAAATTTAATAATAGATGATATTTCTGATGAAGGTGTTGATTTTAACAGCATAGAACCGGTTGAGGAAGATGATGATACTATTGCTATTGAAGAACCAAAAACCCAAGAAAGCTTAAATTCTGTAAATTCTGACGATTCAGTAAGGATTTACCTCCAGCAGATTGGAAAAATTCCTTTGCTTACTCCGGAAGAAGAACTTGAAGTTGCAAAGAAAATTTACGAAACACAAAGCGAAATTGCAAGAAAAGTGCTTATTAATGCAAACCTTAGACTTGTTGTAAGTATTGCGAAAAAATATATAGGAAGAGGACTTTCTTTTCTTGATTTAATTCAGGAAGGCAACATGGGGCTTATCAAAGCTACCGAAAAATTTGATTATACGAAAGGATACAAATTTTCAACCTATGCAACATGGTGGATTCAGCAGTCAATAACAAGGGCAATTGCAGATAAGGCAAGAATTATAAGACTGCCTATACACTTAATTGAATCGATTAATAAAATTAAAAAAGCCACTATGGATTTGACAACAGAACTCGGAAGAATACCTGTTAAGCAGGAAATTGCTGATAAGATGGGCATTCCTGTTTCAAAATTAACATCAATCATAAAGGCAACTCAGTCTACAATAAGTATAGACACACCAACAGGACAGAAAGATGATTCAAACAAGATTATTGACTACATTGTAGATGAATCAACAATTGCTCCGGATTCGCTTGTATCACAGGAGAGCATGCTTGATGATATCAAAGGCATGCTTGAACAGTTAAGCCAGAAAGAAAGAGATGTTTTGATTTTACGTTTCGGACTTAACAATGACGGAAACAAAAAGACTCTGGATGAAATCGGTTCAATCTACGGAGTTTCAAGAGAACGTATAAGACAGATTGAAAACCGTGCAATTTCTAAATTAAAGAAATTGTGCAAAAATAAAAACCTGACCTCGGGCTTGAAAAACTACTTCGGAGGCTAGGGGGTAAATGTATTCAGTCGGTATTGAAACTACAGACTAAAAAGACTATATTCAAATACCGAGTCTCCCTCAAAGTAATACTACCAGTGAAAAGAGAAAAAATGGCAAATTTAGATAGAATTAACGAATTAATTGGAGAAAAAGATTTTGAAAAAGCTCAGGAACTTATAGAACCTGCACTTAAAGAAGAGCCGGATAACATTGAGCTTTTGAAACTCGCAGGCCTTACAGCAGTTAACCAGGGTAACTATGATAAAGCACGGAGAGCATTTGAAACAGTTGTTAAATACAATCCTGAGGATGCAACTTCATTCTTTTATCTGGGGAGCTGCTATGATAACCTTGGTGATTTAGTTTCAGCAAAAAATGCTTACCTGACAGTTATAAAACTCCGTCCGGATTATCTGGACGGATATAAAAGCCTTTGTATTATATTAATGAAGCTCAACGAAGCCGAAGAAGCTGTCAAATACGCTTATAAAGCTTCTGCAATAGATCCGGAAGATTATATTTTTGATTTCATAATAGGCACAGCTTACATGAAAATAAAAGAGTTTGAAAAGAGTATTGAACCTTTCAAAAAAGCTCTGGCTAAATCTCCGGAAAATCTCGGAACATTGAACAGCCTCGGAACAGCATGTATTGCAACAGGAAGAAGCGGCGAGGCTATAAGTTATTATCAAAAGGCTCTTGAACTTAATCCTAAAAACCCTATGGCTTATTACAACATCGGTTCAGCTTTTCAGATTCAGCAAAACCATGAAGAAGCCTGTAAATATTTCAGAAAGGCAGTAGAGCTTGATAACGAAGATGAAGGTTTCAACATTGCATTAGCTATGTCCATGGTAAAAATAGGACAGTATAAAGAGGCGGCAGAAATTTATAAAAGCCTGCTTATTATGCACCCTGAAAAAGAAAATTACAAATTTAATCTTATTTCCTGCTACGAAGCAATGGGAGAAATACAAACAGCCATTTCTATGCTGGAAAAAATTGTTTATTTAAACCAGAAATTTATTCTTCCTGCACAGAAGCTTGCAAGCCTTTATATTAAGACTAATCAGCTTTCTAAGGCAAAAGAGATTTATGACAATATTCTTTTGAAAAACAAGCCTTCTGCAGAAACGCTTCACCAGTATGCAATTTTATCTTCAAGTCTTTGCGACACTGACACTGCAGAGAAGATACTAAAAAAAGTTATTAAGATGAATCCTAATATTGCAAAAGCTCATAAAGATTTAGGGATAATATTCCTCAACAAGCGTCTTTTCGATTATGCGGAAGACGAGTTTAAAACAGCAATGAAGCTTATGCCTAATGATTTTGAAATAATTTTCGAATATGGAAACTTCTTATACTCTGTTTCTAAAAACACAGAGGCTGAAAGATATTACAGAGAAGCACTTGATTTGGAACCAGAAAATGTGCTTGCATTAACATTTATGGCCTTAAATAAACTTATACTGAATCAGCTTGATGCAGCAAAAGATTATATAATGAAGGCTCTTAAGATTAATCCGAATCACGAGTATATTCAGTTCTGCGCAGGACGAATTTTGTTTGCACGCAAAGAATTTGATGAAGCAAAACACTACCTTATTCACGCTGTTGAACAAAATCCTGATATAGAAACACAAAATACACTTGCTCTCACTTATTATGAACTCGGAGAATACGCATCTGCTATAAACATTTTTAACAATCTTCTGGCAAAAAAGAAGGATAACATATCATTATTGATGAGTCTTGCCAGATGCTATGAAGGCCTGAAAGATAATGATAAGGCTCTTGAGTATCTTGATAAAGTTGTGACTATCTTCCCTGAAGATGAAGAAGCCCATGAAATGATAAGAAGAATTTCATAAACAGGCAAAAAAATATTTTACCGGGTTTAAATTATTATGTTTATATCACCCGTTCAAACTTATAACCCTGCTTACAGAGGCAATAACCGCGAAGTTTTCAATAAAAGCGGAAAATTTTTGTACAAAACCACAACTTACTTTTTCAGAGAAGATTTAAATTGGACTTGTCTTGCGGAGCTGCTTGGAGAAAAATATAAAACATTACAAAAAGTTAATGTACTTAACCATGCCTGCTCCAATGGACAGGAACCATACACTCTTGCTGTCAAACTCATTCAAATTCTAGGAAAAGAAGCAAAAAAATTCTTTCCCATACAGGCAAAAGATATTGATTTCGATAATATAGAAAGTGCAAACAGAGGGCGCCTCGGTATTAAGCTTAATGAGATGTACAGAATTAATCACTATACAAAAAATCAACTGACCTCCTTTTTCACTCTGGGCAAGCCAGCAAATCCAAACAATGATTTAGTTTTAATTCCAAAAGAAAATATTAAAAGTAAAGTTAATTTTTCACAGGCAGATATATTAAAAGACACTTCCGAAAAACTTCCGGATAATACAGTAATCCTATGCCGCAACTTTTGGCCTTATCTGACACCGGCCGAACGAGAGCAGCTTGCCTCAAATTTATATCAGAATATTGGAGATAATTCACTTATTATAACAGGAGATTTTGATTACCGCTCTAATACACCTGATTTGTTAAAATCTCGAGGTTTTGTTGAAATTGGAATGAACAATGTTTATATGAAACGCTAAATTCTTTGGTCAAGCTTTCCGCCGATTTTAACAAAATTTACGTAATAATAATTAAATACAAGAACCGCAATAAACACCATATAATAGAAATTTATAAGTGTAAAAATAAAGTGGGTTATCACATTTAATCCGAAAATCGTAGTCAAAATTGACAGAATAGAGTATGAGATAAAAAGAATTAAATACAAGCCAAGATTTTCGAAAAACTTTTTACTAAATAAATCTTTTAACGCTAAAAACAGTGCTTTGAAAGGATTTTTTGACTTAAAAAACATTGCAGGAATATAAAATAAAATCAAGAAATACTCAAGCCCCATTGTTATTAACAGGAGTAAATTCCATGCATTAAGTCTAAACAGCTGTTCTTCTGTAAGCGACATAAGAAAAGATTTCAACGCAACCGTAGACTCAAGAGCACCCGACATTGCTGTTGATGATATTCCTATATTGCCTATTAGCTTCATGCCGGCAGCATAAGAAGCACCCAGTACCCCGATTGATAGAACAGCAACAATAAAAATAAGTCCTAAAACGGACAGAAAATATTCACCAACACCGGCAGGAAAATCTTTAATAAGAGAATTAGGATCATCCCGTTCCGGCTCCTGTACACAGGTTTTAAGCATAAAAGACCAGCCGGAAATAAACGCCGCAAGCATAAGTATAAACAGTACAAGCGCAATAAGCAGACTTACTAGATTTCCGCCCAGCGAAAACAGGATGTATAAGCTTGAGAGCAGCGAAAATAAAATTAACGGTGTCGCAAGTATTATATATTTATTTGTAAGGTTAAAACTCTCTTTTATACAATTTAGCATGAACTCTCCTAAACTCTGTACTGTACTACAGACTGCTCGATTATATCATCAGAAACTTTCGCAGCAAAATCTCTGAAACTATTTCCAATATTCGACTCAGCATTTACTTCCGAAATACTTACACCCTTATTAATTGCTTCCATTATGGTAAAGTAATTGTTAGGTATCTTCCAGTAAACAGACTCACCAAGCGTATTCTCAATATCTTCAATCTTGATTTCGTCATTTTCCATATACCGGTTAATAACTATTTTAACCTTATTTGAAGGATATTTTCTGGAACGGAAAAGATTTAAGCAGCGCTGTGCATTACGAATTGCCGGTATATTAACAATTGTAGTAAACATAATCCAATCAGAGCTGTCCAGAATTTTTAAAGATATCGGGTCGATATTTGATGACATATCAACAACAATATATGGAAAAACCTTTTTGAGAGCAGAAAACAATGTTGTAATCTGCTGTGTAGTAATACTTTCCGACTGTTCAATATAGCTCGGATCAGAAAGTACATATAAAGACAAGTCTTTATACTTTTCAAACCCCTTAATAAGAATGTTTTCTTCCTTATCAATCAGCCTTCTTATAACATAATTTACATCGAAAGGCGGATTAAGATTTAAGAAAGTTGAAATATCTCCGAGCTGGAGGTTCAAATCCACAAGTGCCACCTTATCTTTTGTAACCTTTGCAAGCTCTGCTGCAAGATTAACAGCAATAGTCGTTTTGCCTATACCGCCTTTATTAGAATAAACTGTTATAATCTTTGACTGCGAAACTTCGTTTTCCGGAGAAATACTTGCAAGCATTGAAAGCACTCTTACTAAATCTTCTCTTAAAACAGGTTTTGGCAAAAACTCCTTTGCTCCAAGACGCAATGCTTTAATTATGGTATTTGTCGAATAGTTAACAGAAGTAATTATTATCTTGGAAGTAACGAGTTTCAGCTTTCCTGCAATTTCGTCCAGCCCGGCAAAGTCTTCTGAAATGTCCAAAATTACTATAGGATTTTCTGACTGCTTTATATCTTCATAACCTCTGGTAAAGTCGTCATAAAGTTTAACTTCGTTTACAAAATCAAGATTTTCTATGAATGATTTTATAATTTCTCTTGAGTTCTCATTTTTATCCAGAACAAACACAGTAGAATTTTGCATGCATAACCTCTCGTCTTTCTATAATATTTATACAGCAAATTACTTATAAGAACAATGAGCTATTTTTTCAAAATTTCATCCAAATCTTTCTTAACGGAGGTCAGGCCTTTTATCCCAAAAGCTTTTTGGAATGTTGTAATCATATTTGGATTCAGCATAATAGGCGTACATTTTCCTACATATAAATCTACATTTTCTGTCTTTGTGAGATAAACCATCTGTGAAATTGTATGTCTGTCACATTTCGGGAAAAATACAGTCACCGGAAGAGCCAGCTCTTTGCTTAATGCTTCAGTAAGCCTTGTCACGGCATATGAGTCAAAGCACGCATTCAGGCAAATGATATTATCGCGCTGTATACAGTATGAAAGCGACACAATTAAGACATCATCCGGCACCTGAGAAAAAAGTTTTTCAAAATATGCTTTCTGCTCAAGCGTATAAGCTCCAAGCCCGATTATGAATACACGTGAGAATTTACCTGCTTTTTCTTTTATCTTTGCAATAACTTCATCATAATTAAACCCGATAGTTACTGTTTCACAAGGTCTGCCCGTTTTAAAGCCTTTTGCCTTTTCAGCAGATTCTATCACACCGGAAAAATCTTTATCCTTTATTGGTATAACCCCCTTGGAACTTGCAAAATCAGTAGTGTATAAAAGTCCTCGATAAAGATGCTCAACATTATAAAGCGAATGCCGCGTAAGTATTATAGGCCCCGGGAATGTCGCAAAATCGAGAAGACAATTTTCTATCCCTTGCCCGTACTGCCCTTTCAGATTTGAATATTGTCTGAATTTAGGAAAAGTATTTGCAAGCATCATTTCGTCATGTGTATAAACATCTATTTCTTTGCCTTTTACAGCCTCCAGAACATCCTCGAGTTCTCTTATATTTGAACCTACAACAAGGATTGCCTTGCCCGGAGTCGTAGTGTAAGAAACTTCAGCAACTTCCGGTTTTCCATATCTTTCTTCACGAGCTTTTTGAAGAGTTCTCATAAGACGATCATCCATCCCTGCCATCTCTTCTATTAAGGCTTTTATTTTTTCAGGATTTTGCTCATCCGCATTCAGGGAATTAAGAAGCTTTAAAATAGAAAGATAACCGTCCTCTGCATCAACCCCGAAACTCTCTAAATCCAGCACGTTAATACAAATACTCTTAGCCAGAACAAACAAAATTTTGTATAAATCTCTTGATTCAGCCGAAATTTCCTTTGCTTTTTTTAAGAACTCCTGCTCGCCGAGTTTTATAGACCTGATAATATCTGCTTTTTCATCAAGTTTTAAAACAGATTTCAGTGATTCAGGAATATCATCTTTTACATTTGCCAGAGATTCATATTTTTTTATCAATGGAGGCAAAATATTCTTAAACCCGTTAGCCAGAGCCTCAAAGTCCTTTTCCGAGAACTCAAAGTTAGAAACCATAACAGAAATCGTATTCATAATAATATTTCTGGCCTTTTCATCCGACCCGCCGTTCTCATAAAGCTTTAGTGCATAATATGCCGTGAGCTTGAGATACAAAACCAGTACCTCCTGTAGTGATGATGTTCTCGGATTAACCGAGCATATACCCTGCGAAACGCAGCTGTCATATTGATAATCTTCATTATAATTGTAATTCATAGCAACTATATGATAACCACAGCTGTAATTTTTTTTATTCCCCTTCCGGCTAGTTTCAGCGGCTTATGTAAATATTCGTGACGAAACTATTGACAAAACAATATATTTGTAGTAATGTGCATGAGTGTGTTAAAAACGAGGGTTTGATTATGAAAATCACTGCTATCCGAAATTACGAGCCTTCTCGTACTGTTTCAAAAATCAACAGAAGCCGAAATGCAAGGGTTAGTGAACCGCAAACCGAACCAAAATCTGATTCAGTTGCTTTTAAAGCACATGAAACAGCTAAAGGATTTGGTATTGGAGCACTTTTAGGGCTTGGAGCCGTCACTATCCTTAGCGGAGGAGCTGCTGCACCGCTTGTTATGGCTGCTTATGCTGCTACAACAGGAGTTGCCGGCGGAATGCTTGGCAAAGCCGTTGAAGATACTAACAAAAAAGATAACAACGACGATGAAAATGAACCGAAAGAGTAGTATCAGGCTTTAACAAACATAAAGAGGAAGAATTGAACATTAATTCAATTCTTTTTTTGTGCTATAATATAGCAATAATCAGGAGAATAAGAATGTTTAGCACCGATATTACTTACGAAGTCGTTACTTTTTCAATCGGCGATACTAAATCCGGAAGCAAAATGGGCAAACTGCAATTAAAAGACCCGCAGACCGGAGAATTTTTGAATTGTATTCTATGGGAAGAAGCCCTGAACAGAATGGATACAAAGTTATTTAGATGCGGTAATTTACTGCGAATTGCTGCCGGTTCTTTTAACGAAAAATATAATAATTGTCTGGTATCTGCACTTGAATTAATCAAAGAGGCTAAAACCGGACTTGATGAAAAAGAACGGGAAAAAGAGTTTGAGAATCTCATAGAATACATTAATAAAATTAAAGATGAAAAACTCAAAAACTTTGTTCTTGAAATCTATACTGCAAACAAGGATAAAATCCTTGTTATGCCTGCAGCAAAACTTATGCACCACAATTACATAGGCGGCTTAATGGTGCACACTCTCGAGTGCTTGAAGTATGCGGAAATAAATATGGATGCATTTTTTCAGCGTGTAAACCGTGATGAAGTTTATGCAGCATGCCTTCTGCATGACATCGGTAAGATTTTTGAATACACCATAGATACAGAGTCAGGTTTAATCGATTATGATGAAAACTTTCGCAAAGAGTGGATTTCGCATTCCCAGTACGGTTTCTCAATTTGCATGACAGCAGGCTTTAAGCGGGTGGCTAAAATGATAGCAGCACACCATGGGCGGGCTGATTGGGGCGCGATTGTTGATTTGAATGAAAAAGACTTAGAGCCGTTTGTTTATTTAATCCACCATATTGACGATTTGTCTGCAAAATTCGGTAAAACAAATGTGGCAATGTTAGGAGGATAATTTTATGGAGATTAATCCAATCAACAACATAGCCGGTATTAATCTTAAAAGTTTGAAAAAATCTACAGAGCCTGAACCGCAAAAATCTGTAGATAAGTCCGAAAATTTAATAAAGGAGCTTGATAAAATGAGTATGATTAACAATGTTAATATAGGCAAAAAAGATTATGAACTAAATCTTTCAATGGAAGAGCTTGAAAAAAGAACACATAAAGATTACCTGACAACAAAGAAAATGCTTGCTGTTGATGCTCCGGAATACCTTGAGCTTGAAGAAGGCGACAAAGAAGCTTTAAAACACCTTGTTAAAGCGGCTGTTGTTCTGGATAAAGTAAACATGCAGCTTGACAATCCTAACAACCTGCCGTTTAAAGAATACCTTGAAGCAGAGATATCAAAAGGCAATGAGCAGGCAAAGTTAACAAAAATCCTATTTGATGCACAGAAGGGCGTTTGCTCTCTGGATAGAGAAAGCAACATGATAGAGCTTATAAAAGGAGTTTCTGAACGTCCTGGCAAAGGTGTTTACCCGCAGGATTTAGAGAAAGACGAATTTCACGCAATTCTTATAAAAATGCTTAAAGACGGGAAAGTTGACGATGTTGCAAAAATCCTTAACCAGCGCTCTGTTGTAGAAAGAGTTGGAAACGAGCTTGTGGCTACTGATTATGTTGATAAATTTAAAGATGATTTCGCATATATGGCCTCTGAGCTTGAAAAAGCTGCTGAAACTTCAACAAACGCAGATTTCAACGAATTTTTAATCCTGCAGGCAAAAGCTCTCAGAACCGCTGATCCTATGCTTGATGCTTATGCTGATAAAAAGTGGGCAACGCTTCAGGATACACCGCTTGAATTTACTATCACAAGAGAAAACTACTCTGATGAGTTGACAGAAACTGTAGTAGAAAATCCGGAATTGAAAGCTCTTCTGGATGAAAACGGAATAATTCCAGTGGCAAAAGACTTTCTTGGCGGTCGTGTAGGAATTATAAACAAAAAAGGAACAGATGCGATATTAGGAGTAAAAAATTACTTGCCGCTAATGGCGCATAATATGCCGTTCAAAGACGATTATATCCAGAACATCTCTCCTGATAAGGAGTCTAAACAGACAATGGTTGACGCTGATTTAGTTGCTGTAACAGGTGATGTAGGTGAATTTAGAGCGGGTATAACCTTAGCCGAAAATCTTCCGAATGATGACAAGCTTTCTATTAAGGAACTGGATGGTGGCAGAAGAAATGTTTATCACAGACAAATCCGATTGATTACTTCAGAAGATGCAAGAGAAAAAATGAAAAAAAGACTGGCTGCTACTGTTAATCCGGAACTTCATCAATATTATAACGATGAAGCAGACCACTGGTTTACAGTAGGGCATGAAAACGGACACTCTCTAGGACCAAAATCCGGAACAGAAGGTTTAGGCAAATACAAATCTATTATTGAGGAAAACAAAGCGGATATGATTTCTCTTGCTATGCTTGATGTTCTGACCGAGGCCGGAATGTATACTCCTGAACAGAGAAAGCAGATTATAGTGACATATGCAGCAGATAACATGATGACTTCTAAGCCAACGCTCTCACAGGCTCATAGAGTACGCTCGGTAATGCAGAATTACTATTTTATTAAAGAAGGTGCCATGGAAATTTCACCGGAAGGAATCTTAAATGTAGATATAGAAAAAATGGTTCCGACTGCAAGAAAAATGCTTGAAGAAATTATTCAGGTACAAATGAAAGGTGACTTTTCAAAGGGTGAAAAATATGTACTTGATAACTTCGTATGGACACCTGAAATGGAAACAATGGCACAAAATATTAAAAAAGTTTCCAAAACACTGAACGGCAAAGTTGAATCTCCGCTTGCCGACAAACTTTTAGAGAGTTAATTGTAAAGAATAATTAAGATTAAAACTCCTGATAGCAAATTATTTTTGTCAGGAGTTTTAGTTTGAATGCCAGATGATAATATGCAGGAATATCTATGAAAATCAATCAAATCACACCTATACGCTACGGACAGTCTGAAATTAATAAACCTGAAACGGACTTTTTGCCGGAAGAAGAAATTGTTATCCCTACAAAACAAAGCCAGAGCAGCACTGCAAAGATATTGCTCGGTGCAGGAATATTAGCTACAACAGCTGCTGCAGGTATTACAATAGCAAAAAACAAAAAAATTAAAAAAGAGCTGGAAACAGCCTTGAAAAGAGTGACAGATGCTGAATCTAAAATAAAAGACGCAGAAGAAAAAGTCAAAAAGGAAATTAAGCCTGAAAGTGAAATTAAACCCAAAACGAAAACAATAGTTAAATATATTGAAAAAGACAATACAGAAAAATTAATAAAAAAATATAATTATGCCCTGCTCAATATGAAAAAGCACTATGAAGAAATAATTGCAGAACTCCAGGCAAAAAATAAACAAACCGCAGGAGTTACTAAACCACCCAAAAAGACAAAGAATAAAAAAGATGTTAAAAAATCTGCTGAAAAAGGAATTTTCACAAGATTAAAAAATTGGATAATATTAAATTATAATATTTTAAAATTAAACCTGAGAACACGAAAAAATCTTCCTGTGGATGAAAAAGCCTTTTTAAAAACATCAAAAGATAAAACCATAGAAGCTGGCAATATAAAAAAACAAGACAGTGCTACGCTTGACTTTAATAAAGCAAGAGAAGCAATTAAAAAGGAATCAGAGTCAAAGTCTTAATTCATTGAGTTTTTGATAAATAGCCGAGATTAGGACGAAAATTATATCGTCATCAAGCCTCGGGAAATCAAGATTGAAGCCTAGATTATAAAGTTTTTCATCAGAAAGCATGACTCTTGATGTTATATATCCTATAAAATTTGGGTTTTCTTGGACAAACATACATTCAAGTTTGTTATTATAAGTTTTTGTATCTAGTCCTTGAGGCGAAAAAGTTATAAGATTTTTGCCGTCAAAAAAGGAATATAGCAAAAATTCTTCACCTTTTATGTATCTTTCCAAAAATATTGACTTAGCTATTTCTGGAGAATAATCATAAATATCCTGTCTTATTTTTATAACTTCTTCAACAGAATTTGCGATTCTCAAAATTCCATCTGCACGAACAACTACAGGAAACTCTTCTGGATAACTAAGTACTTCCGGTACATCAATACCATATTTTAAAACCATTTTACGGACAAAATCATTTGATAAAATAAGTTGTGTCCAAAAAGCATTAATTGCTATACAATTTACGAAATTTTTTCTTAAAACATCAGCAATCCCTTGCAAAATCATTTTTTCATCTTCGACTATAACAATGTCAATTTTTAAAGATTTGCATTTTTGAGCCAGTTCTTTAAAAGTATTAAATCTGATGTCAACAGCACCTGAAGCCTCAAAGTTCGTAAATAATTTATTAAGATATTTTGATTTAAGTACAGCTTTGAGTGCTTTTGAACTCTCATCAGCAATAATTAATACGTTTAATGACTGCATCCCCTGCACCCTCCGCAATTTGAAATATTTCTGAGGTCAAAAGCTTCATTTTTTAGTAATTTTTCTATTACTATAGGATAAATAACTTGCTCAAGATAACAGAGCTGCTTTTCTATATCTTCAAAGTGAGCATCATTAGGAATAAAAAGCGGATACTGCGCAATAATTCTTTCCGGTTTTGTAAAATAAACCGTTATTCCTGTAACCTTAACTCCGGCCAGAAAAGCATCCTTTACAGGTTCATCACTATTGAAAGAAGGAAGTAAAGAATGATGGCACTTAAGCAGCTTAATATTTTCTTCACCTCTATAATTAACAGAAACAACAAGATCATAAATTTGATAGTTTTCCGGCAGATTTGTGAAGCAATCAACTTCAACAATATCTTCCAGCTGACAAATAATTGCATCAATAACAGGCGAATATTCGGAATATAAAATTGCAAGCTTTTTCATAGCAATATTTTAGCATGTTTAATTATTTTGAACATACTGAAAAATTTTACTGGTGTAATCTTTAAGCAAAATATTATGAGTTACTTAGTAACTTCTGTAAAAACAAACCCTGAGTTTTTATCATAAGAGATTGTATATCTTTTATTAGGTTCGACATTTACTTCGATTTTTTGCGGATCATATGTTGTTCTTACGGATTTATATATAATACCCGGCCTTACTTTCTCATATTGTAATTCCAAAATTGTTGTACCCGGTAATAAATTGTATGCTCTTTCTCCCCAACCTTCAACAGTTTGAACAGGAGCTTCTCCATTTATTGTAAGAACTGATACAGTATGGTTAAATCCTAATGGATTCCATTGACAGTCCTTGATAATCATAACTGATGCATCAGGATGTTCTTCCAAATATTTCTTTTTATGTCCATTGTGGATTTGCATTGCAAATGCCGAATACAAAAAGCCTGCTAAACAAATACCGCCTACTAATAAAATATACTGCAACATAATCTTATTCTCCTTTCCTGCTATTTCTTAATCGTTTCAACCTTTATTACCTGTTTATTTTCATTTTTTGCCCCCAAATCTTCTAATAATTGTTCGTAATCTTCGCCTTTCAGATTTGACGCATCAATATAATTTTCTTTTCCTGTTTCTTTACATACGTAATAAATATCCTGATCGTCTTCATTTTTTGTTTTGCAGTCTTTTGGGTATTCAGACCAGTAATATTGTTCAATATCAAAAATATTAATTACTTTATTGCATCTTTTAACAACCATTTTTTTATCCTCAGTCAGTATTATTGATATAAAATCTGTGTAAAAGACTTTTATCAAGAAAAACGCCAGAACTGCTGCAGCACCAATGACTGCAAACAAAAAACTATGAGTTAACTTACCTGCTAGATTATAAACAAACCAAGACGCACACAGCCCCAACAGTGTTTCAAATATCATCTTTGTGAATTTTGATTTATACTCTTTCATTTTTTCCTCCATAGAATACTAAATTAACACTAAAAAAACAATTTATTTTATTGATTAAGCATACAATAAAATTTCTTTATGTAAATACTGTTTATAAAAATTTATCAAATAAAAAAGAGATAGATTTTCATCTATCTCCTTTTTATTAGCAAGGGAGAGATTCGAACTCTCGACCTCACGGGTATGAGCCGTGCGCTCTCACCAACTGAGCTACCTTGCCATATATTCACTTATTCAATTTTCATCCGGCTCAGTTGCTTCGAGCGCTGCTCTCACGTATTCTATACTACGTTCGTTCCACTCACTCGGGAGCTACCTTGCCATAAATGACAAGATTTATTCTCGCATAAACATTTTTAAATATCAAGCCTAAACACAAATAATAGCAAAAATTATATTTACAGAATTTATATCAATATGAGAATACAAAATCCGACGATTTATAAACAAGCCCATCTAATGCCACAATTCAAGAGCAGCCGAATTTTAACACCCCAATATGATGAATTTATCAGCAGCTATATAAGCAAAGTCATAACAAATGAAAAGGGGAAACTAAAGGCTGTTATATACAAAACTCCGCTGCCTGTTCTTAAAATTTTTAAAAACATGGAAAATCCGAAAGATGTATTTGCAAAAGAACGGTTCTACACTCACTTACATTCAGAGGAAGAAATAAGACGTATAAGCGAAGCTCTTAAATATAATAAAGAAATTGGCAGTACTGCTGTAAAGGCTTTAATTGGCTTCGGAGCCTTTGCATTTGCTTTTGAAACTGAGGATGGACTTGTGCTAAAAATCACAGAGGGAGAACACTTTCCCTATGGACGGAAACCGGCAGATTTTGACCTGCCTGTAATAAAAAGCGGAAAAATAAGCCCGAATGACCGCCTCTATTATTACCTTGAAGAAAAAGTCAGACAGGATAATTTGGAAGATGCTGAAATCGTCAAACTAATTCAGTATATTCAGTCAAAAGGCTACTCAATGAGAGATTATCTAAAAGATTTCGCACAGCCTGATGCCCCGCACGCAGAAATAAAGCAAAAACAATTCGGCAGGGCGTCAGACGGTAAAATATACCTTATAGACCCCGGATGTGCATATCTGCAAACAGAAGAAAAGACAGGATTTTTCAAAAGGATACTGGAAAAAATAAGGAACCGTTAAAAGGTTCCTTATTTTGAAATTAATCATCTACTTCTTGAACAGGTCTAGGAGCATTGTTTTCCATTCTATGTTTCATCATTTTCTTATGGAAATCACCTCTGTGCCCCCTATAGAAGTGCTGAGGTCCAAAATCCGGCCTAAACATCATCTGCTGACAAGGACAAGGTGCTGGCATAGGCATAGGTACAGGCATTGGAGGTTTATGTATTGCTGCAAATAAGCTTAAAGCTAAATACACACCTACAAAAGTTCCCGCTGCTACAACTAAAAATTTTCTAAATCCTTTGCTATGGCAAAAACAATTACATTTTTTTTCTTCTTCAATTTTAATTTCATCTGACATAATTTACTCTCCTTTTTTATACAATTCTGGCGGGCTTCATCCCGTCGTTATACTAATCTATATTTATAAACGATTGTAACATTTAAAATGTTCATTTATGCTAAAATATTGTTATGGGAATTTATTCTAAGAAAGCTTGTGAATATTTTAAAGATGGTTACAATTGTGCACAGTCAGTTCTTCTGGCTTTTTCAGATATTATAGGTTTTGACAAAGAAACCTCGCTAAAGCTCTCCTCCTCTTTTGGCGGCGGCATGGGGCGTCTGAGAGAAGTTTGCGGAGCAGTGAGTTCTATGTTTATGGTTGCAGGCCTCTTGAAAGGATATACTACACCTAATAATGACGATATTAAAGGAAATCACTATTCACTTGTTCAAGATTTAGGAAACGAATTTAAATCCGAATGCGGATCTATTATATGCCGTGACCTTCTAGGACTTCCGGAAGGAGCAGATACACCGGCTCCTTCTAAACGAACTGAACAGTATTATAATGAACGCCCTTGCGAAAACTGTATTAAAACAGCGGCTGAAATTATAGAACGCAGACTCTTAAATTAGAGGTGCAAATGTTTTATAATACAGGTACAACGCAACCAGTATAAGCAAAACACCGCTTACTTTCAGTAATACGGCAGACATGCCGGCAAAATTCTTGAGATTTTTTACACCGGAAGTAAACAGCCCTGCAATAATCAATATTAACCCCTGACCAACAGCAAATAAAAACAGCATCAAAACCGCTGCTGCCAGATTTTTTCCCATAGCTGCAAAAGCCATTATACCCGCTAGAATAGGCGTTGAGCAGGGAGTTCCGGCAAGTGCAAAAGCAATCCCCAGAAGCACAGGGTAAAGGAATAACGAGTTAGTGTTATTTACAGGCATAGCTTTAATTATAACCGGCATATCAAACTCTAAAACATCCGTAAGCTTAAGTCCCATTACAAGAAGCAAAGACGCCATAATCAAGGTAAAATATCCGCCTAGCGTAGATGCAAAAACACTTCCTGTAACTGCACATATAATACCGATAATAGAAAATACTATTGCCGTACCAAATATAAAACAGCATAGCTGTATAAATGTTCTAAGCGGGGTTTCTTTCGAGTACCCGCCGACATAACCAATTATTAGCGGCAGCATGGCAAGCGAACATGGTGAAATCGACGCAAGCACCCCTCCGGCAAAGGATGCTGCAAACATCAGCATCCAAACCCCGATTCCTGTTGAACCGGATGAAAATATCTGTACTAAATTATCCATTTATTAACTCTTTCAAATAATTTTCTAATACCTGCGGCTGCATTGTTCCTTCAATGCGTCTTAAAGTTTTACCATTTGCATCCTTAAACACTGTCGTAGGAACAAGCTTGACTTCATAAGTTTTAATCAGCGTCTTTGTTTCATTGTCCTTTTGAGTAACGTTAATCTGCTTCAATGTAATGTCTTTATTGTATTTAGGAAAAACTTCTTCAAAAACCTTTTCCAATTCCTGACACTCATAGCACATAGGTGAAGCGAACTTAATTACCTCAGGCCCTGATGAAGCAAACGAAGGCGGCGTTGTTAATTTGTCGCGTGAAAGCCCGAAGTATGCCACGAGCGGTACAAGAAAAATAAGTAGAATAATGATAATATTTCTGTTCATAGACTCTCTCCTTTTATGTATTGGACAGAAGGCTGGATTACAGCTCTACCCTTAGTCTACCATATAATAAATCTTGCACAAAAAAAATATAATCCCTTGTCAGGCAATATTACAAAATCAGTTATTCACTAACATGCTCCAGCGCCATTTCTAAAACCGTTCTTACATGCTCATCACTTAATGCATAAAAAACATTTTTACCGCGTTTTTCAGTCCTAACAAGTTTGGCACTTCTGAGAGCCTTAAGTTGATGTGATACCGCAGATTTGGTCATATTTAACGCAGCTGCAAGTTCTCCCACACACATTTCTTTTACCTCAAGCGCAATAAGCAGCTTTATTCTGGTCACATCTCCAATTATCTTAAAAAAATCTGAAAGCTCGTATATTGTATCATTATCAACATTTTGCATAATCATATAATAGTTGAATATTTGCTCACATGTCAAACTATTGTAAAGAATTGTTTACCTGATACTTGACAGTTGAATAGTTGCTCAACTATAATATAGATATAAAAAGAGGTAATTATATGTGCGAACACGAACATCACCATGAAAACAGCTATGTTATCCCGAGAATTGCAGCAGCACTTATTTTATTTGCTTGCGGCTTCTGGTTTAAACCATTATTTCTTGTTTCTTATCTGCTTGCAGGCGGGGATGTTCTTTTTAAGGCACTTAGAAATATTATTAAGGGGCAGATTTTTGATGAAAACTTCTTAATGGGGCTTGCTACAATTGGGGCAATTTGTATCAAAGAGTATCCGGAAGCTGTTATGGTAATGATTTTATACCAGATAGGAGAATATTTTCAGCACAGAGCAGTTGAAAAATCACGCCATTCAATTACAGAGCTTATGGATATCAGACCTGACTATGCAAATCTTAACGGAGAAAAAGTTTCTCCAAAGAGCGTTAAAATCGGGGATATTATTGCAGTTAAAACTGGAGAAAAAATTCCGCTTGACGGTGTTGTAATAGAAGGAGAAGCCTCTATCGACTGTTCTGCATTAACAGGAGAATCTGTTCCTGCCAGAGTTAAATCAGAAGATAATGTAATAAGCGGATGTATTAATCTTGACGGAGTATTACAAATCAAGGTTACAAAAGAATTTGGAGAATCGACCGTTTCCAGAATACTGGAACTTGTTGAGCATGCATCATCGAAAAAAGCAAAGGCGGAAAACTTTATTACAAAGTTTGCAAAATACTATACTCCTGCTGTTGTTGTTATGGCTGTTTTAATTGCCTTTGTGCCTCCTCTTATAATGCATACAGGGTTTACCGCTTGGTTTCAGAGAGCGTTAACATTTCTTGTAATTTCATGCCCATGTGCACTTGTAATTTCAGTTCCCCTAAGCTTTTTTGCAGGTATCGGAGGTGCTTCCAGAGAAGGAATACTTATCAAAGGAAGCAGCTATATAGAAACTCTTTCGAAACCTTCTGTTGTAGTATTTGATAAAACAGGGACACTCACAAAAGGTGTTTTCAAAGTCACTGAAATTGTTTCCCAAAATCCAGATTTATTAAGATACGCAGCTCTGGCAGAGAGTGCTTCGTCACATCCTATTGCAGCTGCAATAAAAAAAGAATACGGGAAAAAAATTCCTCCGCAAAACAACATAAGAGAGATTGCAGGCAGCGGCGTTGAAGCTGTGATTGACGGTAAAAAGATTCTTGCCGGTAATGCCAGATTTGTCGGCACAAAACCGGTTAACAAAGACGGTACTGTTGTTTATGTATCAATTGACGGAGAGTTTGCCGGATATATAGTAATTTCCGATGAGATTAAAGAAGACGCTCATTCGGCTGTTTCTGACTTAAAGAAAATGGGTATTGCTACAGAAATGTTAAGCGGCGACACATACAAAACGGCTGTTTCTGTACAGCAGACACTGGGTCTTGACAAAGTTTATGCAGAACTTTTACCGGAAGATAAGGTAAATAAGTTAGAAGAGCTAATTACAAATTCAAGCGGAAGTGTTATATTTGCAGGTGACGGCATTAATGATGCGCCGGTTTTGACCAGAGCTGACATAGGAATTGCAATGGGCGGCCTCGGTTCTGACGCGGCTATTGAAGCAGCAGATGTTGTAATAATGGATGATAAACCGTCCAAAGTTGTAACTGCAATAAAAATTTCTAAAAGAACAATGAATATTGTTAAAGAAAACATTGCTTTTGCATTAGGCGTGAAAGTACTATTCTTAATCCTCGGCGGATTTGGATTTATCACAATGTGGGGAGCAGTATTTGCAGATGTAGGCGTAGCGCTTATTGCCATATTGAATGCACTTAGAGCAATTAAGAGGATAAAATGATAGAAACCAGAACCAATCTTGACAGTTTAGAAGCAGGCAAAGAAGGATACATAGTTTCAATTGAATGTGAAGATAAAGCATTAAGAAGTCATATTCTCAATATGGGACTTACCCCCGGTGTAGAAGTTAAACTCATCAAGACTGCCCCTATGGGCGATCCGCTTGAAATAAGAGTTAGAGGTTATGAACTTACAATCCGAAAATCCGAGGCTTCAAAAATTATTATAGCAGACATTCACGAAGCTCATAACTGTCCGCGCAGAAACAAAGAGTTTAAAAAAATTGACCATTCAAGAAAGGGTGAACAAACAATACGTAAAAAAAATACACCCCCTAAAACAAAACTCCTCTTTGCACTTGCAGGCAATCAGAATTCAGGCAAAACAACTCTTTTTAACAAGCTTACCGGTTCTAACCAGCATGTAGGAAATTTTCCGGGAGTAACAGTAGACAAAAAAGAAGGAATTTTAAAAGGAAATCAAAATGTAACAATAACAGATCTCCCTGGGATTTATTCACTCTCTCCATACAGTAGTGAAGAAATTGTAACAAGAGATTTTATACTTCACGAAAAACCGGATGGAATAATAAATATTGTTGATGCAGCAAATATTGAAAGAAACTTATTTTTGACAATGCAGCTTCTTGAACTGAATATACCTATGGTAATTGCTTTAAACATGATGGATGAAGTTGCAGAAAGCGGAGGAAGCATAGATATAAACGGTTTGGAAGCAGAGCTTGGAGTACCTGTAATCCCGATTTCTGCCGCAAAAAATCAGGGTATTGAAGAACTTATTGAACATGCTCTTAATGTTGCAAAGTACTGTGAATTACCTGAAAGAGTGGATTTTTGTGAAGAAGCAGTTCACAGATGTATTCACTCAATTATTCACTTAATAGAAGACCACGCAAATTCTGCAAGAATTCCTGTACGTTTTGCAGCAACAAAACTTGCAGAAAAAGATGCAATAATTGTACAAGCGCTCGGACTTGACGAAAACGAAATAAAAACCTGTAATCATATCGTTAAAGAATTAGAAGAAGAAACTGGTATGGACAGTGAAGAAGCGCTTGCAGATATGCGGTTTGGTTTTATTGAAAAACTCTGCTCAGAATTTGTGTCTAAACCAGAAGAATCAATCGGTCATAAGCTTTCTGTAAATGCAGACAAAATCTTAACAGGGAAATATACTGCAATTCCTGCATTTCTATTTATTCTAGGTATAATATTTTACCTGACTTTCGGCCCTATCGGGAGTACACTTTCCAATATTATGAATGCCGGTATTGATAAGCTCACAAGTTTTACGGATTCTGCACTTACAGCTTACGGCCTAAACCCTGTTGTACACTCGCTGATAATTGATGGTATATTTGCCGGAGTTGGAAGTGTTATGAGCTTTCTGCCTGTAATTGTTGTATTATTCTTTTTCCTGTCTATTCTAGAAGACAGCGGTTACATGGCCAGAGTCGCTTTTGTTATGGATAAAATCTTAAGAAAAGCAGGTTTATCCGGAAGAAGCTTTGTACCTATGATAATAGGTTTTGGATGTTCAGTACCTGCAATTATGGCCTCCAGAACTCTGCCGTCTGAACGCGACAGAAAAATGACAATCCTTCTTACTCCGTTTATGAGCTGTTCAGCAAAATTACCTATTTACGCCCTTTTTACAGCAGCATTTTTTAAAGAAAATCAGATTATTGTAATCCTATGCATGTATTTAATCGGGATGTTTATTGGTATTATTATGGCATTTATTCTAAAATATTTTGTGTTTAAGGGTGAGGCAGTACCTTTTGTAATGGAACTTCCTAACTATAGAATGCCTGATGCAGGCAATGTATACAGACTTATTTACACAAAAGCAAAAGATTTTATAACACGCGCATTTACTATAATTTTCTGGGCAACAATTGTTATCTGGTTTTTGCAGACATTTGATATGCGCCTGAATCTTGTAACAAATTCAGCAGACAGCCTGCTTGCAATGCTAGGAAGTTTATTAACACCTATATTCCAGCCGCTTGGGCTTAATGATTGGAGAATTTCAACCGCATTTATCACAGGATTTATGGCCAAAGAAAGCGTTGTAAGCACACTTAGCGTGCTTGCGGGTAATATTTCAGAAATGTTCACACCGATTACAGCATTTGTATTTATGGTTTTCTGCCTACTATATACACCGTGTGTTGCAGCGATTGCAACAGTTCGGCGTGAACTCGGGAGAAAATATGCTGTAATGGTTGTCCTTATGCAGTGTTCAATAGCCTGGCTAGCCGCATTTGCAATATATAGACTTGTAAACATTGTGTTTTAATAGTACGCTTGTAAGAACTAAGGAGGAAAAATGAAAGTTAATAAAATTATAAGTACAGGCATTGGAGAAATAACTAACCCATCCCCAAATGAATTAAGATATATATTGAATAACCATGTTTTAAGCAGCAGCAATAAGCTGGAAAGGTCTATCCTTGCGGATTCGATGGAACTAATGGAAAATGGAAACGGCAGACAAAGAAGTTATTCAATCCTGAAGACTGCTCAAGATATGTATAATTCTGTTATGAATCTTTTGTAACAGATTATTCTCAGACTTCTTAACTATTTGCGCCTGGAGGGAGTGTCTTGCTCGTGCGCGCCTAACGGGTCTACGTCTGCCGCCAATAATATTACAGACATTTTGCCGGCAGAACTTCGCCCTCAGCTCACTCGCGCCGAACCTACTGACAAAGCTCTGCTTTGTATGGGTTCACCAATCTTCCATCACAAAATATTAAAAACAAGGAGGGGCAAATGCCCTCCTTGTTTTTAATGCGCCTGGAGGGAGTCGAACCCACGGCAGACAAGGTTTAGGAAACCTCCGCTCTATCCTACTGAGCTACAGACGCTTACTTTTCACCACTCTAGTATACATAAAGCATTTCACCTTGTAAAGCTTACTCAAAAATGTTAAAATAATACTAAGATGAGAAAGAGAAAGATTTTAGCAATTCTTCCCGAAAGCATCGGGGGCAGGCTTACAATGAGCAGTATCATTGACGGCTTCAGGCAAAATGACTGCAATGTAATTGTCTATGATGAACTCTTTGATAAAAATCTTAAACAAACTCTTCGTCGAAAATTTGAATACATAGCAGGCTATGATTACTCCGGTTTAAAGATTAAAGTCGATAATAACCTTGATGTGCCTTCTATAAACTATTTTTCTGATGATTTAAGAAGCAAAACATCCGGTCCTGAATGGGAAAAATATCTGCCTTTTCTTGAAGCAGATGACAACTACACTTTTTACTGGGATAAAATACTTACCGGATATGAAAACTTTAAAAACATAAACTATCTTCCTCATTTTGTTAATTTCGATGTCTATCAGGATTTTGGCATTGAACCGGAATTTGATATTATGTTTGCAGGCAGACTTGATACTGATTACAGACTCAGTTTTTTTGAAGAATTAATTACCAAGCTCCCGCACCTTAATATTGCGTGGTACGCAATCGACAGACATTACCGTGACGCAAGGGAAAGAGCTCAATATCCGGAGCTTATCGACCTTTGTTACAGAGGATTTATTGACAATGAACAGGATATGGCAAAAGCTATAAACAATTCTAAAATATTGTTTAACATAAACGCGCAGGGGATTTCTTCTCTCAACTACCGTACATTTCAGGCAGCAGCCTGCAAACGCTTAATGATTAGCGACTACAGAGAAGAACTTGCTTTATTTGAAGGTCACATGCCGTTCTACGAAGATTTTTCAGACTTAATTTTTAAGATTGAAAGCTATCTTGAGGATAAACAAGCTTACCAAAGAGTTACAGAAGAGTGCTGGCAGATTGCACATCAATCACACGATTCAAAAAAATGCACCAGATATATGCTTAAAACTGTTCGGCGATAAATTATTATTTGCTCAGCGATTTAGACACAATAATATACAGGTTTACCAGCATAAATCCTAGAAACATTCCTGCAATTACATCCACAGGGAAATGAACGCCTAACCAGAGTCTTGAAATTCCAACCATAAAAATCCATACCCCGAAAAGTGCTGTCAAAAAATATCTCCAAAAATCTGATTTTGCATAATGCAGAACCAGATATATTAGTATTCCATAAAAACACATTGTAGTAGAAGAATGACCGGAAGGAAAACTAAAACCGGGATATACGCACGGTCTTTCTCTGCATACAAAATTTTTAATAAAATCAGTTATTACAAAACTTGCTTGAGTAAAAAATATCAGCAAAAAAGCTTTCATGTATCTTTTTTCAGATACAAGAACGCTTCCGGCAGCGATTTGAGGCCAGAGCATATGATAATCTCTCCCGAAACTTGAAATAAATTGCGGAATATAAGCAGGATAAGGCGATAGCGCAAGCCGGATTGAATGAAGAACATTTGCATCAAACTCACGCAAATTCGGCATATATAATACCAGAACAGTAAGAACTACGAAAACTACTACTGAAATTATTACATAATTCCAGTTCAAAGCCATTCCATATTCCTGTTTACGGGCCATTTAAATACCACCCTTCAATCTTGATACAATGACCAGAACTTTATTAAACAAATTCATCACCAGCGGAGTTATTTCACTAACACAAACCGCAAAAAAGAACAAAGCTGTTACAACAGCAATAAGTTTCTGAATATCAGAGAACATAAAAATCTTATTACTGCGGAAATCATCAATTCCCTTATATTCATCAGTGAAAGGTTTTACAGGAAGCTTCTCTTCTATTTTCTCCAGTACATTTGCATATTTCACCTTGATAAGCGTATTGTAAGAATCAACATTCATCCACCAGAGTGCGCTCACTGAAACTCCCAGAAGCGCAAATACAAGTGTTGCGGAGATTTTGTTTAAGAAAATCACATTACCTGTGTAAATTAAAGCGACAATAAGCACAAATACAGAGGCCATGTAAAAACGGTTAGTCTTGAAATTTCTCTCAATAAAGTTTTCTTTCTGCTCTGAATACAATCTGTATTCGCTGAAAATAAGTTCATCTCTATCCATTAAACTCTCCCTCACGCTTATTCTTTACTTCATTCATTAAATCTTCAAACTCCTTCTCATCCAGAGTTTCTTTCTCCAGAAGATTTTTAGCAATATGCTCAAGCATATCTCTATTTTCGCTCAGCAGCTGCATTGCATAATCATACTGTTTATCAACAATCTTCTTAACCTCTTTATCAATATCAGCAGCAATTTCCTCAGAGAAATCTCTTGTATTACCGAAATTTCTTCCCATAAATACATGTTCCTGATCTTTGCCGTAAGCAAGATTACCCATTTTTTCACTCATACCGTAAGTTGTAACCATACTTCTTGCAAGATTGGAAACTTTTTCCAAATCATTTGAAGCTCCTGTTGTCACATTGTCCTTACCGTAAATAAGCTCCTCTGCAACCCTTCCGCCTAAAATCATTGCGATTCTGTCAAGAAGCTGATTTTTGCGCATAGTCAAATGGTCTTTTTCAGGAAGAGTAAGTGTAATTCCCAGTGCCATACCTCTCGGGATTATTGAAACTTTATGAAGCGGGTCGCAGTTTTTAAGAAGTTTCGCAAGAAGAGCATGACCGACTTCATGATATGCAGTATTTTCTTTTTCTTCATCTGATATAATTCTGCTTTTCTTCTCTGGCCCGGCCATAACCTTATCAATTGCTTCTTCTAAATCAGGCATTTCAATTTCTGATTTATCATGTCTTGCAGCAAGAAGCGCAGCTTCATTCAGCAGGTTTTGCAAATCAGCGCCGGTAAAGCCCGGAGTACGCTTTGCAAGTGTTTTCAAATCAACTTCTTTAGAAAGCGGTTTATTCTTGGCATGAACATTCAAAATCTGTTCTCTTCCAAGTACATCCGGTTTATTAATAACAATCTGTCTGTCAAATCTGCCCGGGCGTAATAACGCGTTATCAAGGATATCAGGCCTGTTTGTCGCAGCAAGGATTATTATATTAGTATTTTCATCAAATCCATCCATTTCAACAAGTAACTGGTTAAGTGTCTGCTCTCTTTCGTCATGGCCGCCGCCTAAACCGGCTCCTCTCTGACGCCCTACAGCATCAATCTCATCAATAAATACAATACAAGGCTGGTGTTTTTTAGCCTGTTCAAACAAATCTCTTACACGCGAAGCACCAACACCGACAAACATTTCTACGAAGTCAGAACCGCTTATTGAGAAGAACGGAACCCCTGCTTCACCTGCAACAGCTTTTGCCATCAAGGTTTTACCTGTACCAGGAGAACCTACTAAAAGTACACCTTTAGGTATTTTTGCACCTAGTTTAACATATTTATCTGAATGTTTAAGAAAATCAACAATTTCCTCTAGCTCTTTTCTTTCTTCATCAATACCTGCAACGTCAGCAAATGTTGTTTTAACTTTGCTATCCATAAGCATCTTAGCACGGCTTTTGCCGAAAGACATTGCCTGAGCACCACCTGCCTGAATCGATTTTATAATAAGCATTATGAAACCTAAAACCAGCAGAATTGTTATTAAAGATGAACCCATGCCAAATGCGGAGTTCGATTCATTAGCTCTTTTGGCGCTGATTTCAACATCATTCTGCTCAAGTTTTGAAAGAACATCTGAATTTTCAGGGAGTACAACTTTGTACTGCAGTTTTGGCGGCCTTACTTCTCCGTATAAAGGATTAGAATTTGTTTTCTTAGCTTCCGGCTGTTTCACAGGCAGTGCAATAAGAGCATCTTTACCCATATCTACGCTTTTAATTTCTTTATTTTCAACTTTTTGCAGAAAAGCAGTATATGACAGCTCTTCTGTGCTGGAAGTAGGTCCGGAAAACAGCATTGAAATAAATGCCAGAACCATAATTCCTAAAATTACGTACATCCCGATTGATTGATTTTTATTCATAGTTCTCCCTCTTAAGTTGCTATTTCATTATAACATAAATGTAACATTTTCTTACAATTTTACGCAATTTTTACAAGTTTGAAGACTTTATATAATTAAGGATATTTTTATGAGCGCACATAATTTCTGGAACAATTTCACACATGGCTTTATGCACGGAATGTTTAGCAACAATCCGTTTTTTGGCGGTTGTATGAGCGGCTGGGGCGGATTTTTCCAGTTTAACTCCTGTTTTAATCCTTTCTTCATGCCTTATACAAGCTGTATATCTCCTTTCCCGAACAATACAAGTTTATTTTTGGTTCCAAATGTAATGTCCGGTATTGGCTTCAGCCCTTTAATGCCTGATTTTGCAATGCCGGCGCCGAGTTTCAATATAGATATGAACAAACTCTTTCCTACAGATAAGTGGCAGACTCCTGCCTATTCCAGTCCGCCAGCATTTGGTGATGTTTTTGTAAAGAGTTCAAATAATTCAGTAACAGTACCATCAATTGAAACTTCTGATTATAATTTTACATTCTCCAGTACAAAAACAAAAACTTCAAAAGCAGCAAAAACAAAAACAACACCTGCAACTTATCATCCTTCAAGCTTATCAAGCACAAGAACTACTTCGCTTGCATCGCTGAAAGCTAAGCATTGGACAGAAATGACAGACTCAGAAATGCGTCAGGTTTATGGTGATTACACAAGAGATATCACTACACCTTATAAAGGCACAGCAGCCGATTTAAATAAATATCTTGAAGGCAAAGGCGTTTTAAGCGGTCAAGGGCAGGCATTTATTGATGCTCAGAATAAGTACGGCATTAGCGCATCTGCGCTAATTGGAATTGCAATGAACGAATCAGCACAAGGGACAAGCCCTAATGCAAAAAACAAGAAGAATGTCGGCGGAGTTAGAATACCCGGCTCCACAACATTTAAGACATATGGCAGCGTGGCAGAGTGTATTGATGACATGGCTCGTTTCTTAAAAAACGGCTATGTTAATAACAAAGGGCGCTCTCTGACTAAGTTATATCAGATTAATGCGAAATACTGCCCGAGCTCAGATCCGACAGATAAGGAGGATTTAAACTCTCTTTGGGCACGAAACGTTAACAAATATGCAAGAGAAGTAGAATCAGCTCTGGTGTAAGTTTTTGTTTCCCGACAATTGGTCTACGTGCGTAGCATGCCAGCCTGCGCCCTCCGCTCACTCGCGCAAAAAAAAAGCCGTTTCATTTGAGAACGGCTACCAGACTTGGGGAGGAGGTATGAAAAACCACTGAGGTTTTCCATATTATTTTTATCGGCATATTTTTTATTTTCTTTAGACTAAGTTAACAAATCTCATCTATACGATGTAGGATTTCTTTTTTGTAAATTTTCATTACAAAATCATATATATCTCTAAAGTTTGAAAAAAATATGCCGTTATATCAAACAGAAAGAGATTTTATTATTAACGAAAGGATACTGAACGATGTCTGGACTTAATGTCAAATTACAAAATGGTGGAACAGTTAATATCAATACCGGTGAACATATTGATAATATCAAGAAAAAACTTGGCGAGGATATTGGTAACTTCTTTGAAAGCATAGACAACGGCAATAAAATACTTGATGCAAACGAAATAGATAAATTAAAATCAAAACTTATAGAGAAGAATTATAAGGTTGAAGTTGCAGCTGATGGTAATACGCCAGCAAAAGCATATAACGCAGCAATTCAAAACATCAGAAGCAAGTATGATCCGGAAAAACTCAAAAAAGATTTTAAAACAGAAGAAGCTGATTTGCATGAAATAAAACGCGGAGATTCTTTATACGCAATCGCAAAAAATGCTTTGCGCAAAGAAGGCTTGCCGCATGATGCACGTTCGATAAATGAAAGAATCGGACAAATTGCCTGCCTTAACAATATTAACGACGTTAATAACGTAAAAGTTGGTACAAAATTAATAGTAAATCTTGCTGCACCGGAGGCTATACCACCCAAAGCAGTTGTCGCAGAAAATAAACCCGCACCAAAAATTTCTAAAGCGGAGCCTAAACAAAACCCTAAAATATCACACAGCAGTGCTAAAAATTTACACTGGACACAGATGAGTGATGAACAAATGAGAGAAATATACGGTAATTACTCAAGAGATATAACCACTCCATACAGCGGTAATGCAGAAGACTTAAACAGATATCTAAAAGGTAAAGGTGTTCTTTCAGGGCAGGGACAGGCATTTATTGATGCTCAGAATAAGTACGGCATTAGTGCAGCTGTTCTTGCAGGAATTGCAATTTCCGAATCAGGAGGAACATCCTCTCTTGCGAGAAAAAGATTTAATGTGACTTCTATAAGCAGTTCACGAGGCTGGAGAAGATTTAACAATGTATCTGAATGTATAGATTATACAGCTTCAATGCTGGCAAACCGATATGTTAAAAATTCCGGTTTATCGGGAGTTTCCCTGAAAACTCTCTACCAGATAAATGCAAAGTACTGTCCTGTAAGTGATACCCGTAATAACAGCAGTAATAACCGCTTTTGGGCGCAAAATGTCGAAAATAAAGTTAGGGAGATAGAGAAAGCATAAACAGCTATTTATTATCAAGATTTGTAAAAATATATTGAACATGCTCTTAGTTACTGCTACTCTTTTATTAAGGGGATGGATTTTTATGACAACATCATTTACTAATAAAAAGAAACAGCAGACAGACGATTTATCACAGCTTATGCCTCAAAACATTGACGCAGAGGAAGCAATTTTAGGCGCAATTCTTGTAAGCCCTTCCTGCATGAATAAAGTTGTTGAGCATCTAAGACCGGAGTCGTTTTACAAACCTGCACATAGATATGTTTATGAAGCCATGCTCCAGCTCTACAACGGAGAAGACAAAATTGATATCGTATCTGTTTCCGATGTATTAAACATTAACCAGAAACTTGAACTCGTCGGAGGCAGAGCTTTTATTAACGATCTTAGCTACAAAACAATTACCACATCAAACGTCGAATATTATTCTAAAATCGTTCAGGAAAAAGCAATTAAGCGTTCACTTATTAATGCTGGTTCTGAAATCGTATCCTCCGGTTATGACCTTAACCCTATAGAAGAATCTCTTGAACTTGCAGAAAAATTAATCTTTGATATAGCATCTCAAAAAGCATCAAAGTCACTCGCTCCGATAAAAGATTTAGTATATGACACTTACGCAGAAATTGAAGAACGGTACAATAACAAAGGTAAGCTTACAGGTGTTCCGACTAGTTTTTATGACCTTGATACAATGATGAACGGATTGCAGCGTTCTGACTTGATTATTCTTGCGGCCCGTCCTGCAATGGGTAAAACAGCATTTGCATTGAACATTGCTCAAAATGTTGCACTTCGTGCAAATACTCCTGTCGCAATATTCTCCTTAGAAATGTCAAAGAAACAGCTTGTACAGCGTCTTTTGTGTTCAGAAGCAGAGGTTGATACACAAAGACTTAAGACAGGAAACATGCAGGCAAAAGACTGGGAAAAGCTTGCAGTTGCAATGAGCAGTTTCTCAGAAGCTCCTATTTATATTGATGACACCGCAGGATGTACAATCACAGATATCAGAGCAAAATGCCGCCGCCTTGCAATGGCAGAAAAAAATCTTGGTTTAATTGTAATTGACTACCTGCAATTAATTGAAGGTACCGGCAGAGAAGACCGTATGCAGCAGATTTCCAGCATATCAAGAGGGTTAAAAATCTTAGCAAAAGAACTTAATGTTCCAATTATTTCACTTTCTCAGTTATCACGTGCAGTAGAGAGCAGAACTGATAAACGTCCGATGCTTTCAGATTTGAGAGAATCAGGTTCCATTGAACAAGACGCAGACATTGTAATGTTTATTTACCGTGATGAGTACTACAAAAACGCAAACGATGAAGAAGAGCAGGCTGAAAAAGCAGCAAATAAAGGTGAAGCGGAAATTATCATTGCAAAACACAGAAACGGGCCTGTCGGTACTGTTAAACTTCTGTTCCAGGGCAGTATTACTAAGTTTAAAAACCCTATCAAAACAGATGTGTTCTAGTGCTACGCTGCCGGATGGATTAAATAAATGTCTTATATTTCAATAATTTTACTTGCTATAGCTTTATCAATTGATGCCTGTGTTGTATCTTTTTCATACGGTCTGGCTTTTACTGAAAATCGTTTTAAAAATGCAATACGGCTTGCAGCGTGTACCGGTTTGTTTCAGGGACTCATGCCGGTTATTGGTTATTATCTTACGGGATTCGTAAAATCTTTTATTGAACCATATGCCGGATTTATTGTTTTTGCAATATTTACATATCTTGGGGTTAAATTTATAAAAGAAGCTTTTGAAAAAGAGAAAGAAAAACAGCTTTGCATTGACCTCAAATGCCTTTTACTTGTCGGAATTGCAACCAGTATTGATGCTTTTTCAGCCGGGATTTCATTATCACTTTTCGGAAATAGAATACTTAAACCTGCCATTTTGATTGGAGTTGTAACATTTATAAATTCTCTTCTCGGCTTTGGTCTGGGCGGAAAACTCAAAAAATTTCCGACAAAATGGCTTGAGATTACCGCCGGCTGCCTGCTGATATTATTGGGGCTAAAGAGCTTATTTTAGAAAATATTTACAGACTCTGCTAATACTAATTTCAAATATAGGTTTAGCGTGTTTGACTTATAATAATGTTTATATTATTATTGTCGTGTTGACAGCTGAATATTTATACGCTCCAGTGGCGGAATCGGTAGACGCGTTGGACTTAAAATCCAATCGGGGTTCTCCCTCGGTGCCAGTTCAAGTCTGGCCTGGAGCAATTTTAAAAGACCTGCAGAAATGCGGGTCTTTTTTATTTTATGATAAATTATAATTATGCGAGATATCTGGAACCCATGGCACGGCTGTAAAAGAATCAGCGAGGGATGTGAAAATTGTTATATGTATTATCTTGACTCACTAAGGGGAAAAGATGGTGCAGAAATTTACAAAGTCAAAAACAATTTTGATTACCCGCTTCATAAAGATAGAAACGGCAATTATAAAATTAAAAGCGGCGAATACATGAGAGTATGCATGACTTCCGACTTTTTCCTAAAAGAAGCTGACTGCTGGCGTGAAGAAGTCTGGAAAATAATAAAAAAACGTTCTGATGTTATATTTATTCTGGTAACAAAACGCGCAGACAGAATTGAAAAATGTCTTCCGGATGATTGGAACGGCGGATGGGAAAATGTTTGGCTTAATATTACCTGTGAAAATCAAAAACGTGCGAATGAGCGATTGCCTATTTTACTTGAACTTCCATTCAAACACAAAGGTATTATGGCTGAACCGTTAATAGGCAAACTTTCCATCATGAAATTTCTACAGAGCGGACAAATTGAAAATGTCTGGGCTGGAGGTGAAAACTACGGAAGCAAGAAACCGCTCTTCTTTGAATGGGTTAAATTACTGTCTGATGAGTGCAAAGCAACAGATACCACTTTCTCATTTTTTGAAACCGGAAATGTTTTCATAAAAGACGGCAAGAAAACAGTATTCACAAATAAAAAGGAACAGGCAAAAACAGCTTTCCTGCTGGATATAAATTATACCAGCAGCAGAGAACAGGTATTCAAACTGGATTTACCTGCGCAATATTCTCAAATAGGGCTATTTAATCAAACAGACGAAGAAAAATATTTCAAAAATGAATGTCAGTATTGTTTTATGAAAAGATACTGCGCCGGCTGTTCAAATTGCGGCAAATGTTAATAAAAAAGAGGAGAACCAACACAAGCTCTCCTCTTTTTAGTAAGATTTTTAATGGATTAACCTTCAAGACCTTCTTTTTGTTTGTTTAACATATCTTGAATTTTTTCCATAATTTCTTCGCTTTTTTCCTGAACATCTGAAACTATATTATCGGCTTTTCTTTGAAGATCCTTAACTGTTTCATCTGTTTTTCTAGCCACATCAGAAGCCATATCACCTATCATTTCTCTTGTTTCCGCACCTGATTTAGGAGCAAGAAGAATACCTGCTATAGCACCTATTGCAGCTCCTACCGCAAAGCCTGTTAAAAATTTTGTTACTGACATATTATTTTCTCCTTCATTTGTAGTTTAACTTTTTTTATTATTTTTAATATTGGTTAAGTGATTTACTTCTTTTTGGCAAAAATTTTGAATGCTGAACACAGCCCGCTGAAAAATCCTTTTGCAACTGTTCCTGTTACCGTTGACAGTTTTGATAAAAGGTGAAGCGGCGAATTTTTTATAGCCTCTTTTACCTTATTTACGCCTTCATCTGCCTTGATAATAATTCCGCTTACGATTTCTACGGACTTATTAATATTTTTCAAAGTAGGTACTAGCTCAGTTTTGATAATCGTTGCTGTTTCGTCAACATTATTTGCAAGTTTTGATAAATCAAATAAAACCTTTATAAGCATTGCGCCCACGAGGATTACAATAACACCCGTTGCGTAAGCCAAAAAAGTTAAACTTTGATATAATTGTACTGTTTCCATTTATTTCCCTTTATATTATTCAATTTCATTAAAAATCGAAGTCTGACACTTCTTCAAGTTCTTTTGCTTTTCTCATTTTTTTTGATTTAAGCATATTAGAAAACTTTTTGTACTGTCTTTCAAGTTTATATTTCAACAGGTCAATTGATTCCATAGCCTGTTTTTTAGCTTCATTTACAGCTGGAGAATGTTTTTCAGCGAGGTCGCATACAGTTTCTTTAACCTTTTCTCTCATTTCAGAACCCGGACGCGGCGCATAAAGTATACCTGCGATAATACCGCCGACTACTCCGGCTAAGAGACCCATGCCAAAGCCGAATGAAGATTTATCTTTACTCATAATGTACCTCTTTCTTATTTATGTATTCTGTGCCCATTCATTATATCACATTTTGGAGAAGGGATAAACCCTTGAAGGCTGCTTTTAAGAATTTTGATTGCTTAAATTTCCTCATGACTTTTATATTTATACTCCAAAATAAAAATGCTGACATTAGACTCTCGAGTTTTGCAAGTATTATCTTATTGCGCAGGTCTTTTAAATTGTCAATCCAAATAGGAACTAACTCTGCCATTTGTTCTGAAATACCTTTTGCAAGCCCGGAAATATCCTTTATTTTTGGCTTTGCTGCGGCAATAAACTCCGATGCCTCGATAAAATATTTATCAAGTTTTATCAAATGAAATATTATAGTAAATGCAATTATTACTTCTGCAATAAAAACTATAGCTGTAAATAATGTAAAAATCATACTTTTATGTCCATATTTGTATTATTATAAGATTATATTTTATAATGTTATAAAAGAAAATACACTTGGAGGATTATATTCTGGTGGGTAGTTTAAGATTTTATTTTTCACTTCTGGCCGCAAAAACAGCCTACAGGACATTACAGCTTACCCGGCTGTCTGCGGGAACCTCCATTATAGGCAGATATGTTTTGAAACTCTGCCCTGATTTTCTCAAACAATGCAACCCTTACATCAGCACAAAAATTAATGTCACAGGTACAAATGGTAAAACAACAACCTCAGGACTTATTACCCATCTAATAAAAGAAAGCGGAAAATCCGTTATCAATAATGCAATGGGTGCTAACATGCTTACAGGTGTTGTAAATGCTGTTGCCGTTTCACTAAATCCATGCGAACAAACTGATTTTTCGGTTATTGAATCTGATGAAGCTTATCTGGCAAAAATTTATGATCAATTTGAGGCAGATTATCTGATAGTTACAAACCTTTTCCGCGATCAGCTTGACAGATACGGTGAACTTGCAACAACCAAAAGACTTATTCAGGAAGGAATTAATAAAAAAAGAGGGTTAAAACTTTTACTCAATGCAGATGACCCGCTTGTGGCATCATTTGAAGGGCGTAACAAAATTTATTACGGCATAGAAAATGTTTATTATGCAGACGAAAGCCTGAAAGGTAAATCTGATGTAGAAGAAGCTTTTAACTGCCCTTGCGGAAAACCTCTAGAGTATGAGAAAAAATTTTTTGCACAGCAGGGGCATTATTACTGCAGCTGCGGTTTTAGACGTCCTGAGCCGAAATATAAAGCTGATGTTACTATTCATAGAGAATATTCGGTCATACAAATAGAAAATGAAAGCTTTACAATACCTCTTGTAGGATTATTTAACGCCTACAATGCACTTGCAGCAATTGCACTCTGCAAAGAATTAGAAATTAAAGATATCAATAAACATTTATCAAGCTTTAAGGTTGCCTTTGGACGAAGTGAAGTAAAGGAGTTGAATGGAAAAAAGACACTGATTCAGCTTATCAAAAACCCTATCGGAGCTAACGAGGTTCTTAAAACAGTTGATAAAGACTCCAATCTGCTGATAATAATAAATGATAATTATGCTGACGGGCGCGATGTTTCGTGGCTCTGGGATGCAGAATTTGAAGTTATAAATAATAATAAAAACGAGATTGTAGTATCCGGCATAAGAGCCAATGATATGGCGTTAAGACTTAAGTATGCAGGGGTTGAAAAAATTAAAATTATTAATGATATTGAAAAAGCTGTTGAATATATTGGAAAAACAGCAGATAATAATATTACGATACTGCCGACTTATACGGCGTTATTAAAACTAAACAGGATGAGGATTTTGAAAAAATGTTATTAGGTGTAAACATAGATCATATAGCGACATTAAGAAATGCGAGAGGCGGGATTGAACCTGATGTACTTACTGCTGCAAGAATTTGCAAAGAATGCGGAGCAGCTTCAATTACAACCCACCTGAGAGAGGACAGGCGCCACATTAAAGATGCTGATGTAGAGGCAATAAGAATGCTTCCGAGAACACGCCTGAATTTGGAAATGGCAATGACAGATGAAATGCAGGAAATTGCACTCCGTATAAGACCCCATGCTATTTGTCTTGTGCCGGAAAAAAGACAGGAATTAACTACAGAAGGCGGTCTGGATGTCGAAGGACAGCTTGACAGAGCAATTGAATTTGTAAAACCTTTGCTTGCGAAAAATATAGAAGTAAGTTTCTTTATCGATCCAGACATCCAGCAGATAAACGCAGTATCAAAAACAGGTGCACCGTTTATAGAGCTTCACACGGGAAGATATTCCGAAGCATTCGGTACTCTTGAGGAAGAAAAAGCTTTTGAAGACTTAAAAGGCGCTGCAATATTTGCACAGAATTTCGGGCTAAAAGTAAATGCCGGCCACGGCTTAAATTACCATAACGTACGCAGAATGCACGAAATTCCTAACCTTGTAGAGCTAAATATAGGACATTCAATTATTGCCCGCTCAATCTTTGTAGGTTTGGAACAGGCCGTTAAGGAGATGAAAGCTCTCTGCGAAGGGAAATAACACCCTCAAAGAAAGGACTAGTGCTACGCACGTAGATAAAATATCGGATGGCAATAGTTAAATTCCAGATTTATACTAAAACGCCGAGCCATCCTCAAAGAAAGGACTACAAGATGAAAAATAAAGAAGAAGTCGTAAAAGAAATGCAGCTCGTAGTTGAGCAGATGCGGCTTGATGATATAGAAGAAAATCCGGATTGCGAAAATGAATTCTTTACCTGCGCAGCATGCGGAGACACAAAATCGCTTGCAGGCTCTGTTCATTACGGACAAAATTACAGACTCTGCAACGACTGTGTACTTCTTGCAGAAGTAGGTTTTGAACTCGGTCAGATTAAAAACATTGAAGAACTTATTGACGCAATGGAAGACAAAAGGCTGGAAGCTGACTGCGAATTTTTAAAACAAGAACAAAAAAGGCTGGAAAACTAAACTCGTTCTCTATGCCATTCGACACCTTGTTTAACTATTTTTGCAGGGTTTCCGGCAATTACAGAATTCTTTTCACTAAAACTTTTTGTGACAACAGCATGTGCCCCGATAATACTATTATCTGCGATTCTAACATTTTTACAAATAGAAGCATCATGGCCTATCCACACGTGTTTTCCAATTTCACAAAACTTCCCCCTGTTAATAATCTCGCCATCCTCCGGCGCTGTTATATTATGAAAATCTCCGCTAATTATATGAATACCCCATGAGAGCATACAATCATCTCCGAGTTTAATACAGGAATTATCTGAGGCACAATAAATATTAGCCCCGTTTATTGTAACGGCTTGACCGATAAAAATCTTTGAACAATTATAACTAACGAAACATGTATTTCTCAAATCAACGTCAGATGAAATAAATATTGAAGAATTATTACCCTCAATTGTAATACTGCAATTATTAAACTTATATGGGGCATTTATAATTACTTCGTTGTTGTCGCCTTTTATATTTATACGCAGCCCGTAAATACATTTTTTCAACTCTTTTCTGACTGAATTTTCATTTATATAAATCTTATTATTTTTCCCTTTTGTCTGATATCCAAGTGATTTTGAAAGCTTTAAACCCAAAATTCTTACAATCTTGAACTTAAAATCTCCTACATACTTATTTTTTACAGAAAATATATCCTGACAAATATCTTTTAGTATTCCCATTCATACCTCAACGACAACTTAGCATAATTTACTATATTAATAACATGTATATAGCATATTAGCAACTTATTTTCAAACAATTATAAAAGTAAGATTTATATTAAAGGGGTTAATATGCACACTTTAAAAGAAAAACTAGGAGCAAGAATAAAAGCACGCCGCAAAGAATTAGGGCTTTCGCAGGAGTCGCTCGCAGAACTTGTTAATATGGATACCCCTAATTTAAGCAACATTGAACGCGGTAAACGTTTTATGACAGCAGAAACTTTAGAAAGGATCGCTCAGGCTTTAAAAACAAGTGAAAGAGAGCTGTTTGATTTCAGTGAACAAGAGCCGCAAAAATATTATCGCAGCGATATTCAGAAATATTTGGATACTAGCAGTGAAGAAGATTTAAAATTTTTTCTTGATGTCATGAAGAGTTATTTTCAACATAAAAAATAGTACAATATACATTTCTCACCTTTTGTAATAAAATATTATAGGGAAAATTCAACCAGATACGAGGTGATATAAATGTGGGAATATTCAGAAAAGGTACTTGAACATTACAGACATCCTAGAAATGTCGGTAAAATTGATAATGCAGATTTAATCGGCGAAGCAGGCTCGCTTGCATGCGGCGATTCTTTAAAACTATATATTAAATTAGACGGTAATATTATAAAAGATGCAAAATTTCAGACTTTTGGCTGCGGTTCGGCAGTTGCTTCATCAAGCATTTTGACAGAAATGATTATTGGAAAAACTCTTGAAGAAGCTAAAAAAATTACAAACAAAGACATTGCTGAAGAATTAGGCGGTCTGCCGCAAGAAAAAATGCATTGTTCAGTTATGGGACAGGAAGCGCTGGAAGATGCACTCAAAAAGTATTACGGTAAAGAAGAAATAGAAAAAGAAGCAGGTTTATCCCAAAGCGGTGATAAAATCGTATGCACCTGCTTTAACGTAACAGAAAATCAGATTTGGGAAGCAATTAAAGTAAATGGCCTTAAAACTGTAGAAGAAGTTACAAATTACACCAAAGCGGGCGGAGCTTGCGGAAGATGCAAAGGTGTTATAAAAGATATCATTGAAACTTATTTAAGAAAAGAAGGTCAGGCACCTGTAATGACTGCTGCACAAAAGATTTTGAAAATAGGCAGAGTTATTGACCAGCAGATTTCACCGCAGCTGCAAAAAGACGGCGGAGATATTGAGTTAATTGATGTTGAAGGAAACAAGGTTAAAGTAAAACTTACAGGAATGTGCAGCGGGTGCAAAAATGCAGCAATGACATTAAAAGCTTTCGTTGAATCAGTACTCAAAGATAAAGTCGACAGCAGCTTAGAAGTAGAACAGGTATGAAAGGTTGAGGCTCCCTATGGGATAACCCCTCACCCCAGCCCTCTCCCCAAGGAGAGGGAGTTAGGAAAAGGGACAAAAAATGATATATCTAGATAATAATGCAACCACAAAAGTAGATGAAAAAGTTTTGGAAGAGATGCTTCCATTCTTGGAACAGGATTATGCCAATCCTTCAAGCATGTATGATTTTGCCAGGAAACCTGCTGCAGCAATCCGCGAGGCAAGGGTTAAAGTAAGAGATTTTCTCGGCGCAAAAAATGAGAAAGACATATACTTTACATCTTGCGGTTCAGAATCTGCAAGTACAGCTATCAAAGGCGTACTCAACTGTAACAGGGAAAAACGCCATATTATTACAACAAGTGTTGAACATCCTGCTGTTTTAAATACATATAAAGAATTTGAGAAACAGGGTTACGAAGTTGACTACATCGGAGTAAACTCCCAAGGCGAACTTGATATTGAGGAGTTCAAATCAAAGCTCAGAAAAGATACCGCACTTGTTTCTATAATGTATGCAAACAACGAAACCGGAGTAATTTATCCGGTAGAAGAAATTGGAGATTACATAAAATCTCATTCTCCTGAAACAAGGTTTTTTGTAGACGCAGTACAGGCAAGCGGTAAACTTCCAATTAATGTAAAGGAAGCAAATATTGATTTGTTAGGAATTTCAGGCCATAAATTCCATGCACCGAAGGGTGTAGGCGCATTATATGTTAAACCTGATGTAAGACTTACACCGCTTATTAACGGCGGTCATCAGGAAAGAGGTCTGAGAGCAGGTACAGAAAATGTTCCTTATATCGTCGCTCTGGGTAAAGCTGCAGAACTTGCTCAGGATGCTCTTCAATTTGAATTAACCGAAGTTAAGCGTTTGAGGGACAGGCTTGAAGAAGGTATTATGAAAAATGTTTTCAATGCAAGACTGAATAGCTCTATTAAAAACAGAGTACCAAACACTTCCAATATAGGTTTTGAATACGTGGAAGGCGAATTAATACTTCTTCACCTGAGTGATATTGGAGTTTGTGCAAGTTCCGGAAGCGCATGCACATCAGGTTCGCTCGAACCAAGCCACGTATTAAGAGCTATGGGAATACCATTTACAGCTCTTCATGGTTCAATAAGATTCAGTCTGTCAAGATTCACTACAGAGAAAGAAATCGACTTTGTTGTTGAACACATGCCGGCAATTATGGATAAATTGACATCAATTTCCCCATTTCAAGATGAACTGAAAGAACTAAGGAAACGGAGAGGTTAACTAATATGATTGATATAGTTTTTGAACCGATTGCAAAATTTTTTGGAACACATGCCAAATTCATCATTGGTGTTATCGTCAATATAATTTTGATATGGGGGACTTCCACCCTGATTGATGTTTTCAGTTCCAGAGTAGAAAAAAAATTACGGTTAAAAAACTCGGACTCTCCGCTTTTAAACCTCCTGCCGGTTCTGTCTAAGATATTAAAAGCAATCATCATCTTCCTTCTGCTTGCTGGATTTTTACAAAGTTTTGGATATAATGTAACATCACTTATTGCAGGTTTTGGAATTACAGGTTTAGCAGTCGGTTTTGCTGCTAAAGAAGCAATCGGAAACGTATTCGGCTCAGTAGGACTTCTTGCGGACAGAGTTTACAAAATTGGTGAATACATAAAGTTTAACGGCTACGAAGGTACTGTTGAAAATATTAACCTGCGTTCTACAACAATCAGAACACTGGAAGGTTTTATTGTTAATGTTCCTAACAATCAGCTTGCGAACGAAGAAATCACAAATGTTTCTCAAGCTCATAGAAGAAGAATAGATATTTCAGTAGATGTTGAGTACGGAACTTCTAACGAAAAGCTTGACAGAGCCTGTGAAATACTTAGAGAAATTGCAGACACTAATGACGACATTGAGGATGGAGTTCATGCTTTTATTGAAAACATGGCACCGAGCTCAATTGTTGTAAGATTGGTTTGCGAAACTTCCAGAACCTCGTGGGCAGATTATGTTCAGGTAAAAAGTTCTGTTATAAGAAAAATAATTCAAAGATACAGGGAAGAGGGAATTGAATTTGCGTTCCCTTCTACAAGTATTTATATGGCAAAATAATTAAGTAAAAATAATCTAGTAGCAGCGTGGAATGCACTCCGTCCAAAGGTTATAAAAAAATGAAAATTAAGATAATAGCGCTCGGAAAAATCAAAGAAAAGTTTTTGAAAGACGGCATTGACGAGTTTATGAAACGTCTTACACCTTATGCTTCTGTTGAAATTGTTGAGCTTCAGCCGGTCGAAATTAAGGATGAAAATTTAATTGAAAAAGCACTTCTCCAAGAGGGCGAAAAAATTTTATCAAATATAAAAAACGATTCGTATGTAATTACACTTGAAATTGGAGGTAAACAGCTTTCTTCCGAGGAATTTGCAGAAAAAATTAATGCAATTACAATCAACGGAACAGGAGAACTAGTTTTTATAATCGGTTCATCGTGCGGAATTGCCCCTACAGTTTCTAACCGTGCAGATTTTAAACTCAGCTTATCAAAAATGACTTTCCTGCATCAGTTTGCAAGGCTTCTGCTTATCGAACAAATTTACAGAGCTTTCAAAATCCTTAAAAATGAAACTTATCACAAGTGACTTCATGATATAATTTACCTATGAATAGCATAACAGTTAATTGTCCGGCAAAGATTAATCTTACGCTGGAAATAGTTAATAAAAGAGAAGACGGATTTCACAATATCAAAAGTATTATGCAGACAATAAGTCTGTATGATACTCTTATTATCAAAGTAGGGGAAGGCGATGGAGAGATTTTACTGTCAGGAAATAGCAGTGAAATTCCTTATAATGAAAAAAACCTTGTATACAGAGCTGCTGAATTATTTTATAGAGAAACAGGCATTAACAATGTCAGGACAGAAATCTATATAGACAAAAATATTCCTATTTCAGCAGGATTGGCTGGAGGAAGTTCTGATGCTGCAGGAACTATTTTCGGACTCAACAAATTATTAGGCCATCCGCTAAAAACAATGCACAAACTCTGCGAAACTCTGGGCTCTGACCTTAATGTCTGCTTAGAAGGCGGTTCGATACTCGCAACATCAAGAGGAGAAGTGATAAAGAAACTTAAGCCCGTTAAATCGAAACTTACGCTTATAAAACCTAAAAATCTCGGAATATCCGCAAGAGAAGCTTACACAAAATATTCAAATAAAACCAACAAACCTCAAAAGAATATGACAGAGAAAATGCTCAATGCGTTTGATAACAATCAAGATTTTTCAGAATATCTATACAATGATTTAGAATACGCTGTATTTGATGACTACAAAGAGCTCAAAAAAATCAAAGAATATATTCCAAATGCCGTAATGTCAGGCTCAGGCTCTACATATTTTGTACTCGGTGATGAAGTTAATACCGATATTTCTGGTGATGATTATCAGATTATAAAAGGGTTAGAGTTTATTGAAACAGGAGTCGCCATTTCACAATGTAACAATTTTGTTACGAACTAGCAAATAATACTTTTAGAGGTTATATTATGCTATGAGGATATTTACAATGTAAAGATAAAATATCCTTAACATGAGGTCTAACAAGTGGTAGATAACAGATCAGCGGGTTTTTATGGAATCGGCGGGGCATTTAATTTCAAAAGCGGTGACCCCTCCGGCACTGCTGCTAAAATGAGTCAGGACAAATACGGCTCCGAAGCTATGTACCTTCCGCCGGCAGAAGGCGAAGAAGAAGGTAATAATTTCTACAATCAGGAGTTTGTTGACAGAAGTGCGCTTCTCAGAGCAACCCTCAATTCGCTTGCAATGACTAATGTTGCATCTGTTCTTAATGCAAAAAAACATAAGAAATCAATAAAAGATATACTTGCAGAAGAAAAAGAGAAACGCGAAGAAGAAAAAGAAATTGAACGGCTTGAAGCTGAGGCAGACGAAGAATACAGAGAAGCTTCAGAAGAAGAATAAAACTGTCTAACTATACTATTTTATTACCGTTATTTATAGTATAATACTACATGACAAGGGGTGTTTTATATGTCAAATGATAAAAAGACTAACGGTAATAAATATTCATTAAGAGATGCCAAGTTTTATAATGCCTGGCGCAGAATGTTTCAGTTTCTCGTAACACATGTATTCTATATGATAAGATTTAAACTTGTCTATAGATTAGAAATTTACGGAAAAGAAAATATACCTTCTGATAACAATTTTATTGTTGCAGCCAACCACTTATCCACACTGGATCCTCCCCTGGTTTGCGGTGTAATGAACAGGGGCGTTGCATACATGGCTAAAAAAGAACTTTTTGAAAACCCGTTTATGCGCTGGTGGCTTGACTGGCTCGGGGCATTTGCAGTAGACCGCGAAAAACTCGGTGTTTCTACTATTAAAACAGTAAAGAATCTTAAGGAAACAGGATGGGTACTCGGCATCTTTCCACAGGGAACAAGACAGGAAGCCGGAGAATTCAGCCACATAACAAAGGGATTTGCTTCACTGGCTAAAAGTACAAAGTGCGGAATCCTGCCGATTGGAATTACCGGTACTCAAGAAGTTAAAAGAATTCCTTTTACAGGAAAAATCATAGTAAGAATAGGAAAAATCATACCTTACACAGACGATGTTACCGGTATGGTTGATAAGTGGGAAAAATCAATAGAAGACCTTACCGGATTTAAGTATGTAGAAAAAGATAAAGTATGTTCATGAAAAAGATTTAATTTAAGTATAGCTGGAAGGAAATGATGAAAGCGGAGAAGAATTACAATAGAAGAACAGAAAAAGATTATAACTGGTTCAGAACGTTTTATTATATGTGGTTTCTGGGTACTGTAGTATATCCGGTGACTAAACTCATGTATAATATTAAGATTGAAGGACGAGAAAATGTGCCCAAGAAATCAAATGTTATATATGCAGGCAACCACGTTTCTTATATTGACCCTCCGCTAATTGCTCTGGCAGCATGGAAAACCATTGCTTATATGGCAAAACAGGAATTATTCCATGATGACAATAAATTGCTGCGCTTTCTTGTACATACGCTGGGAGGATTTGCAGTCAATAGAGAAAAACCGGAAATCGCAACATTTAAAACAGTAAAATCCGTTTTTAATACCTCGTGGTCACTGGGTATTTTCCCGCAGGGCAAAATTATTAAAGAGCCGGTTATAAGCCATGTACACAAAGGTTTTATTATGTTTGCGAAAAAATTTAAGGCTGATATAGTTCCTGTCGCTATTTGCGGCTTTGATGGATATGCCAAAAAGCTGTTCGAAAAACATATTACTGTAAAAATCGGAAAACCTATTCCTTATACACTTGAAGAAGACGAAATTATGAGAGAATGGGCGGGACAGATTTGTGAATTTACAGGTTATGAGAATAGAATTGAAGAAGCAATAGCAAATCCGGCACTTGTCTAATTTACAAATGTTTACAGTTGCGCAATTTTAAATATTGAGCGGTTTTAATAGTTTTGTAGTAAAAGAAGGTAATAACGCATGAATATCCCGCAAATTATGGGACTTAGATTAATGTCCCCGTTTACAGAGCAAAAGCAGCAGCGCAGAACATCTAGCTTTGGTTTAACAATGGCGCAGCCATTGTTAAAGGATACAGTATCCTTCGGTGCCACAGCTAAAATGTTAACCTCCAGAAAAGACGGAGTTTCATTGAAAGCTGCAAGAGAAGTGTATGCAATAACCGAAACAATGCAGCCTAAAATTCAAAAATTTCTCAATGAATTATTCGGAGATTTACAGGTTACCCAATTTAAACCACAAAATCCTATTTATAAAATTTCTGACAGAGCTAAAACTCCCGAGTCTATCAGGGAAAAGAGCGCTACAAGACAGTGGAACTGCAGAGCTGAAATTTTAGATTTTATGACAGATCTCAACGGCGCAAAAATCGTAATGCGCGACGGTTCAAAAAAATCAGTAGAAAAAGTTCTTTCAAGATTTATTGAACCAATAAAGAAGGGCAAAATTGAACTTATTGAAATCGAAAACAAACGCCCTAAAGTAACACAAAAATTAAGCAATTCTAAAAAATCCCAGTATGATTATGCTTCCATTGATTTTCTTGAACAATTACAACGTATTCAAGAAGATAAGTGGGCTAGCATGAAACTTAAAGAAAAAAGAGAAGTAAGAACTGATATGTTTGACTTTACAGAAGTTAACTATCCTGCAATTCACTTCTTATTTAAGCTTCCCGGTGAAACAAGACCGTTTGAGCTTATGATTATGGGTAAAAACGTTAATGCATATAAAGATTTGGATGACAAGCTGTTTAAGATTTTAAACAATAAAAACATTGATAAAAAATACAAACCGCTTGTTGATGTCGTTTCTCCTCTTTCAGAGCCCGGAAATAAACCTCTGCTGGAGTTATTCAACAAATACAGAGGCGATGCATTTTTATTCCAGCGTGCTAAGAAGCCAACCGCATTCTCAGAAAGCTATGAAATTGAATACTTTCTGCCGTTGACAGAAGATTTACCGCCTCAATATGATTTAAACAACTTACATAGAATTATGCAGGAATGCGAAGCAAAAGCAGCTGTAAAACAACGCACTAAAAAGCCTTAACTTGAAGTTTTTTTGCGTTTCTTCTGGGGTTTATTATTTTTCTTAGTAAACTGCTGCGGAGCATGACTGTATGATGTTTGAATTCTTTTTACACTAAATACATCAGGCATAGATTGTAATGCTGTCATAACCTTACGCAAAGTATAAATATTATCAAGTTCTATTCCAAGTTCAATAATACCAACCTTGCCTTTTGATTTAACGTTTGCAGAGTTGATATTTGTGTTGTTATCCGAAACAACACCTATAATATCTTTCAAGAGCCCCATTTTCTCAGCTGTTTCGATGCGAATCGTCGTGCTGTATGTTTTGTTGATATTATTACCAGACCAGTGAATATCAATCAAACGCTCAACCGGAATATTTTCAAGCGTTTTGCAGTCCAGTCTGTGCACCGTAACCCCTTTTGAGCGTGTTACAACACCTACAATAGGTTCACCCGGAATTGGAGAGCAGCATCTTGCAAAAGAATAAAGAAGCCCTTCCAGCCCGACAATATCTTTTTCAGAAGCTTTTCTAGGTTTATGATTAGCAGGTCCTTCTTGTTTTGGAGGTTTTCTCAGACGGTTAATAATCTTATTTACGGTAGTTTCGCCGTAACCAAGTGCTGCAAATAAGTCGTCACCGCTCACGTAGTTCATCTGTTTTGCAACTTTATCAAATTCGCCATTCTTAACATATTCGTCAAAAACTGTTTTGGTAAGTTCATGTTCAAGGTTTGCTTTACCGATTTCAATATGGTCTTCACGTTTATTTTTCTTGTACCACTGACGTATTCTTGAGGCAGCTTGTTTTGTTACAACGAAATTCAACCAATCTAAACGTGGTGCTGAAACTTTTGAAGTCATAATTTCAACAATGTCACCGTTTTTAAGCTTGGTATCAAGTTGTGCAATACGTCCGTTTATCAAAGCACCGACAGTTTTATGCCCTACATCAGAGTGAATACGATATGCAAAATCAATCGGAGTAGCGCCTTGTGGAAGGTCAATTACATCTCCCCCCGGTGTGAACGCAAATACCTGATCTGAAAATAAATCGAGTTTTACTGAATTAACAAAATCTTCGGCATTTTTCGTTTCTTTGTTGTATTCAACAAGTTTACGCATCCACGAGAATTTAATATCACTGGCCGAATCAGCTTTTCTGGAGCCTTTTTCTTTATATCTCCAGTGTGCAGCAATACCATATTCAGCAATTTCATGCATTTCCCAGGTTCTAATTTGCACTTCCAGCGGTTTTTGGCGCGGCCCGATTACAGAGGTATGCAAAGATTGATACATGTTGCCCTTAGGCATTGCAATATAATCTTTAAAACGCCCCGGAATAGGCTTGAACTGGGAGTGAATCAGACCAAGAACTTCATAACACTCTTTTTCTGTATCAACAATAACACGGACTGCTGTGATATCATACAAATCGTGAAATGCGACATTAAGTCGTTTCATTTTGTTATAAATACTGTAATAATGTTTTGCACGGCCTGTAATCTGAGCATTAATTCCGCTGGCTTTAACATCTTTAGAAATCTTGTCTATAAGCAGTTTTACAGTCATTTCTCGTTCAGCTTTTTTCTGCGAAACAAGCTGAGCAATTTCATAATACTTATCCGGATGAAGATATTTGAGCGACAAATCTTCAAGCTCTGCTTTTATTTTACCGACCCCTAAACGATTTGCAAGCGGCGCAAAAATATCAAGAGTTTCCTGAGCAATTCTCTGCTGCTTTACAGGTGTCATATAATTAAGCGTACGCATATTGTGCAGTCTATCCGCAAGCTTAAGAAGAATAATTCTGACATCGCTTGCCATTGCAATAAGCATTCTTCTAAAGTTTTCTGCCTGACGTTCCTCAGTAGATTTGAACTGGAGTTTGCCTAGTTTTGTCACGCCCTGAACAAGGTTCAAAACATCTTCTCCAAAAAGTTCCTTAATCTCCTCAGGTTTTGTATCTGTATCTTCTAATATATCGTGCAAAAAGCCGGCCATTAGAGTGTGTTTATCTGCTCTCAAGCCGATCAAAATCTTTACGACTTCCATTGGATGGATAATATAAGGCTCCTCTGAAACCCTATACTGTCCTGAATGAAGTTTTCTTGCAAACTCAAAAGCTTTTTCAAGCTCTGTTATATCATCGTCTGAATACTGCTGCTCTGCTAAAAGCGCTCTTATCTCATCAAAGGTTATTACATACTGTTCCATTATGCTTTTATCATAGTGTTTTTTTAAGAATACGTCAAGGGCAACACAACGGGCTTGTCGTGCTGCTCAAAGGCGGGCTGGTAGTTATTGTTTTGATTCGGAGGGTTGATAAAACCAGCCGACCATTTATCTACGTGCGTAGCACCTGCGCTGCGATTGCTTTGTAGAAGCTGATATAATCTATCATGCAGTCAAATTCACTAGAATAAACCAGCTTATTAACCGTCAGCAGATTTTCTTCCATCTGGTTTAAATCAAGTTTTGCGATAACACCCTGAGCGAACTTATCCTTTGAAAGCTGAAAATCTTTTTGTTCAAGCTCCTGTATTTTTTTCTGCTTGGAAAGTTTTTCCCTGTCCATATTTACAGAAACCAGAGAGTCGTTAACTTCCTGCATAGAAGTAAGATTTACTTTTTCATAATTCTTAACGCTTCTTTCGTAAGCAATCTTTTTAGCTTTCAGATTTGCCTTAAGCTTTCCGCCCATAAAGAACGGTTGAATTACACTTCCTCCAAGCCCCCAAATCATGTTGGAAGTAGTGAACAGGCTTTCAAAGTATTTGGAATTAAAGATTACCCCGCCGCCCAGACTAAGCTGCGGAAGCATTTCTTTTCTTGCAATTCTGACATCAATTCCAGCCTTTTCAAGCATCTTTTCTGCTTTTAAATAGTCCGGACGCTTCATTATTACCTCAGAACTTACGTACTCAGGAATATTGCCCGTAAAAGCCAGCTCTCTGTAATCAGTTCTTGCATATTCTTCAATATTATTAGGGCTGTCGCCTGTAAGTACTGCAAGCTGGTGAAGAAGTTTAGTCCTTTCCTTCTTCAAATCTGTCAAATCAGCAACACCTGAGATGTAGGATTTATTAGCTTTTACTAAATCCGAAGTTGAAACCAGCCCTTCGGCATTGCTTACAGACATAATCTCAAAAATCTCTTTTCTCAGCTTAACAATATCTTCCTGCAAATCAACCATTGCATCAAGCTTTACAATATTTATATATGTACTTCCTACAGCAGAAGCAATTGCGATATACGCAGCCTGCTCATCTAGAATAGAAGCTTCATAGAGTTTTCTGACCGAAGTTGTCTTATTATGATTTTTTCCCCAGATATCAAGCTCATAGTTTGCAATTATAGGCAATCCAAACCCGCCGGCTGAAGGCCCGATGAACTTGCCGTATCCCGGAAGAAATCCGGCTGATACAGTCGGAAGCTCACCAGCACGCTGGGCAATAACATTTTGATAATATTCATCAATTGTTAAGGTTGCCATCTTTAAATCCTGATTTTTATCCATGGCTTTTATAATATAAGCATTTAAATTATCGTCATTAAACTGACCCCACCAGGACATATTTATATAATCATATTTATTTTTGGTTGGTTTTATTTTAGTTTCTTTTTTCTTCTTTGTTTCAGGTTTTGTGCCGTCTACTTTAACTTCCTCTGCACCTGCATTCAAAACAGGAGTCTTTTCTGCAGCTATAACTGTACCTATATTTCCCATACCAAGTGATATTAACAATGCCAGTGATAAAATTTTCCTCATCTTTTTTCTCCAAGTACTTGATTTTTTCTAATAAGAATGATAACATAACTATGTTGCATTTGCAACATGTTGTAAAATAAACATACTTCATATAGGGGATTTACATTTTGCAAAACCACTTTACAGAAACAATATTCTACCAAATAGAATTAACTGCAAAATATTGCAAGCTTTTAGGTTCGCAGGTTTTTGAAAAATTTAATGCAGGAATAACCTGTGAAGAATATTCTGTATTAGATGTTTTGCTAAGCAGTCCTGAATTATGCCAGAGAGATTTAGCCAAGCTGATTTTAAAAGATAGAGCTAACACTGGCAAATTGCTCGATACACTTGAGAAAAAAGGATTTGTTAAAAGAAAACTATCTATAAAAAACAACAGACCGGTAAAAATTGTTGAAATTACCGAAGCCGGAAAAGAAAAAGTCACAGATGTCTTAGAACGTATACGTCCTCATTATGAATTCGTAAAAGAAAGAATTAATAACAGCGATGTTGCAAAAGTTGGAGATTTACTTAAAGAATTGAGAAAAATTCTAGATGAAACATTAGAAATACAGATTTAAGGGTGAAAGAAATGAGTGAAGAGAATAAAATAGAAGAAGAAAATACAAAAAAACTGCCTGTTAAGAAACGTTATATATTTACATCATTAGCAATCATAGGCGCTCTCGCTGCAGGATATTTTATATATGATGCACTTGGATACCAGTCTACTGATGACGCTTATGTTGAAACAACAACAGTTTCAGTATCGCCGAAGGTTTCAGGACAGATTGTTAAAGTTCTTGTAAAAGACAACCAGCCGGTCAAAGCCGGACAGGTAGTAGCTGTTATCGATAAAATTGATTATCAGGTCAAACTCGATCAGGCAACAGCTGCTTATGAAAAAGCTTTGTTAAACCAACAGAATGCGCATGCGAACTTAAATGCAGCAAATTCTGAAATCGCACTTGCACAGAAAGATTTAGAAAGATATGAAAATCTTTATCAGGCAGGAGCGGTATCAAAACAAACTTTAGACAGAGCCAGAACAAATCTGGAAAGTGTTCAGGCAAAACAGACAACTGCAGAACAGTCTATATTTTCAAAAGATCCTTCTAAAAGTGCAAAAGTTGCAGATGCCGACTTGAATGTTTTGAAGGCACAAAAACGTGCTGCAGAACTGGCTCTTGAGTATACTGATATTAAAGCGCCTATTGACGGAACTGTTTCCAATAAAAAAGTTGAAGTCGGCATGATGGTACAGCCGGGAAGCCCGCTTTTTGTTGTAGTTCCGCATGACGTATGGGTTGTAGCTAATTACAAAGAAACACAGCTTACTCATATGAAAAAAGGCATGGATGTTGATATCAAAATTGACACTTATCCTGACAAAGTTTTCAAAGGAAAGATTGACAGTATTCAAAGAAGCTCCGGTGCAAAAGCTAGTTTGTTCCCGCCGGAAAATGCTGTAGGGTCTTTTGTTAAAATTGTACAAAGAATTCCGGTTAAGATTGTATTCACAGAAAAAATTGATCCTGAAGAATACGCTATTATACCTGGAATGTCTGTTGTGCCAAAAGTAAAAATTAGAGATTTCAAAGAACAGTAAGTTTAAAAAAAGTAAAAATTTCAGTATTACGACTCAGCGGCGGCATGATTCTCGTCAATGCCGTCCTTTTTTTATATATAATTAAATTATGCAAATCTACGCTGATAAATGTTTTGAAAATCCTGTTCGTATTATTGAAGCAGAAGAAAATTTACAAGAAGCTCTCAACGAAATTGACAAACTGCGAAAAAAATATTTTCTTCTGGGATACATAACATATGACTTTAAAAAGTTATATTTTGAAGTTTTTGACAAATACAAAAAGTATACTCCGGCAAAATCAAAACAACTTGGCACAATAATCCGTCCTAAAATAACAAAAGAACAGTACATAAATGCTATAGAAAAAATAAAACAATATATTTCAGAAGGTGTTACTTATGAAGTTAACTACACCTACCCGTCAGAGGTTCTCACAAATCTGGACGGAATTGAACTTTTTGAAGCACTTCTTGATAAACAAAAAACACCGTATAATACATTTATAAAAAATAAGTACACAACACTTCTATCCTTCTCTCCGGAACTATTTTTCAGGCTTGAAGGCAGAAAAATTACAACAAAGCCGATGAAAGGAACAGCCCCGAAACTTGATGACGGGAAAGATGAGGAGAGGCGCGATTTTTTATACAATGATATAAAA
>ENA-OOWH01000007-OOWH01000007.1-human-gut-metagenome-genome-assembly--contig:-NODE-7-length-151770-cov-7.488277_pt1 | contig 151770 bp, 60 predicted proteins | sample MGYA00241576_ERZ501321 | MGnify/ENA primary metagenome ERZ501321 (study PRJEB25962, sample SAMEA2042733) | human gut metagenome | biome: human gut; feature: human-associated habitat; material: faeces... | reverse complement strand
CTCTAATCTCAAAGTTAGAAGCTATTAGAGTTAGTTCTCCTGTTGATGTATCCTTCGAATACGATAAGTCGTTGGCGGTAGTTAGTTTATTTTTAACAGTGTATTGAACCCCATCAATTGTTATTGTTCTCGTTTCTCCGCCGGCAAAGGCCTCTGCACCCTCGAGAACAGAAGCGAAAGCTGAAACTCGCACAGAGGCGCGGGATAAACTCTTTGATTTTGTTGCTGCTGTTTGTACGCCATTGTTTTCTTTGTAATACAAGTTCTGATTATCATACTTGATTGACTCTCGTATCTGAGATATCTGTTCCAATATCTGGTCGGCTTCTGCCTGCATTGCCTCGCGGGTTTCTGCATCATATGTTCCGTTTGATGCCTGCGCTGCTAAATCACGTAAGCGCTCTAATAGTTTCTGCACCTCCTCCAAACCGCCCTCAGCTGTCTGAAGCAATGCGATGCCATCTTCTGTATTCTGCTGAACCTGAAGCATTGAACTTATTTTCTTTGATAAATCTGTTATTATGGAATAACCTGCTGCATTATCCTTTGCCTGATTAACTTTGTAACCTGTTGTCATACGGTTGATTGAGTTATTCAGACCTATGCTATTTTCGCCTAATGTTCGCTGTAAAATTAAATCTGCTACATCACTGGTTAGGGTAATCATTATATACCCCCTGTATTTAAAATACCAGTTATAGCCTTATTACTGCCCCCCCCCCCTACAGCTCAATCCAGCACTATAAGAGAGTTTTAGCCACTTTTTGCTATCTTTAGCGACACTACATATCATATCTACATTATATATCACATTTATTAACACTACAATGTATGATATACAAAAGTTTACATTAATTCGCAAAACAATTTTTCTATATTAAGTTTTGTAACGATTTTTATAAGTTGTGAAATTAGAGTTAATTTATATCCTTTATATATATGTAAGATGTAAATGACATAAATCAGATTTAATCCCTAAATCCCTTCCTAACTAATTTTCCTAGCTTCTCGTCCCCCGAGAAGTTTTTTTTGATTATGTTATTATTGACGTTTTTCCAGCCTTTTTAACTCATTAATCAGAAGTGTTTTACGAGGTTCCATCTCAATAATATCCCAAGGAAGAGGTTGATCTAAATTAAAACTTTCGTTTACTTTTATATCTAACTCTTTTAATGCAGATTTATATGCTCCTATTTTTGCACCACGCCTGTATACTTCAACAAGAAATGGAGCAAGCTCTTTTCCGCCTCTGGATAATACAGATTGCCAGTAATCCCATTTTATACTCGAAAACTTAGCAGAAATACCGAGTTTTGAAAACTCTTTTTCAAGATATTTTTGTTTTTTCTCAAGAGATTTAGTATCCTCTCTTTTCGCCCATTGAAAAGGTGTATGAGGTTTGGGTACAAAAGAAGAAAATGAAAATTCTATATTGAAACCTTTATTTTCATCTTTGATTTTTTTGCCGAGTTTTAAAAATTCATTTATGTCATCTTGCGTTTCAGTAGGAATTCCAATCATAGAATATATTTTGAGTCCTTTGAGCCCATTCTCGCGTGAGATTCTAACTGCATTCAAAATTTGCTCTTCTTTCAGATTCTTATTAATATACTTTCTCAATCTTTCACTAGCTGCTTCTATAGCAATTGTTGAGTGTTTTTGTCCGCCTTTAACAAGGGTTTGCACCATTTGCGGCGAAACTGCATCTGTCCTCAAAGACGAAATTCCAAGCTCTATATTCACTCCGTTATCAATTTTATCTTCAATGTATTTCATTATCGCATCAAAATCCGGGTGTGCACTTATTTGCGCTCCGAGAAGTGCAATTTTATTTGTATATTGAAGACCTAAATCTATTGCAGCTATAATTTTGTCATATTCATAGCTCCTGAAAGGAAGGTTTATATATGAAGCAGTACAAAAGGCACAGCGATTCATACACCCTCTTTCAACTTCTATAATAAAAGTATCTTTGAAATATCCTTTATCACTCAGAATAGGCGTGTAAATAACTTCATGAAGCGGAACTACAGCCTTTTTGACCGTTTTATTTTTTCCCGGAATATACACACCATCAACATTCTCAAAAAGTTTTAATGCCTCACATCTAGAATTACTCTTTAAAATATCAAGAACCTGTTTAAAACTTTCTTCTCCATCACCAATCATCAGAAAATCAAAAAAGGCCTCATAAGGACAAGGATTAGTAGTAATTACAGGCCCTCCTGCAAATATTAAAGGATGATTTTCATTTCTTTCTGCAGAATATAATGGAATATTTAATTTTTCCAAAATTTCAAAAACACCAGCATAATCAAAATCAAATGACATTGAAAATGCTATACTATCAATCTTTTTAGAAATAACTACATTGTCAGTAGAACATCTTATAGCGTTAATACCTTCATGAGTATCAGCAATTTTATACAGCCATAGATATCCGAGTGATGCCAGCGCAAACTCTTCTATTGCCGGATAAGCCATTAAAAAATTATAGTTGCCGCTACTAGATTTATATAAATATCTCTCCATTAATTCACATTCTTTATATAAAGTTCCTCAATCAACACGCATACAGTTGCAGCAATGGCCGGAGCAAAAATAACTCCGATAACCCCCAGATACTGCGCTGTTACAAATAAGAAAAAGTATATTATAAGAGGATGTAAATCCAAAAATTTACCAAAGATATATGGTCTTACAAGATTATTTTCAGCCCATTGGGCAATAATGAATAATAATATAATAAGAACAAGCGTTAGCGGCCCCATTTTATATGCAACCAGCAGTGTAATAACTAAGGCAAGTCCCGGACCAACAACAGGAATTATATCCAGCACAGCATTAAGCACCCCGAGCAGAAGCGCATAATCTACACCTAATAACATTAAACCTGCTGTCATTATTAGTCCTACACAGCCGATTGTAACAATTAACGCAAGCATATACCCGCCAATCTTAACTGATATAGTATCAAGGATTTCTTCTGCTTTAGCCTTCATCGGGCGCGGAAATAAGCTGCTATAGGTCTTTTTTACAGTTTCTTTATCTACTAGAAAATAGTAAACAATAATACAAGCAGCAAGAAAATAAACAATTGCAGAAGCAAATTCCATACTTAAGTTGATAGAATCATTTACAAACTTGGTAGTAAAGCCGGAAGCTGTCGACAAAAGCTCCCCGATATCAAGCTGTGCTATAGTAGATTGACTTACCAGCGGAGTATTCATTAAAAAGCTTTTTACAGCTGTTACATGTTCCGGCAGCATAACCAGAAAAGATTTTATCTGTTGGCCGGCAACTACAAATAATGGCAGAATAAAAAGAGCAGATATTAATAAGACTCCGCATAAAACTAGCGTAGAAGCCAGTGAACGGCTCATTTTCTTTGTCATTTTATCTACAAGAGGATTTAATGAACAAGCAATTACATATGAAGCAAAGAATAGAATTGCAATATCTTTAATCTTAGTTATAAAAATTATGAAAAGGATTGCAATAATGAAAAATATAATATTCTTAACTGTCACAAACTTTTTTACAAAAACATCAAACATTAAAAACTCCTTATCCTCTTCGACGATTTTATCATAAAAAGAACCGTGGTAAAATATATACGTGGATAATTTACTAGAAATAAAAAATTTAATTGTTGAATACAACAGCTTAAAAAAACAAAAAGATGACCTTGTTGTCGCAGTAAATGACGTTTCTCTTTCAATAAAAGAGGGAGAAATTTATGCATTAGCAGGAGAATCCGGATGCGGAAAATCAACCCTTGCAAAAGCAATAACTAAGCTTGTACGGCCAAAATCAGGTGAAATATTATTTGAAGATAAAAATATTCTTGAACATGATAATTCTGAAAAAAAAGAATATCCAAAGTTAGTACAAATGGTTTTTCAGAATCCATACTCAAGCCTGAACCCTAAAATGAAAATTGGCGATATACTAATAGAGCCGCTGGATATTAATACAAACTATTCTAAGAGCAGAAAAAATGCTTTAGTAAAAGAGGTTCTTAATGATGTCGGACTGCAGCAAACAAGTCTGGAACTTTATCCGCATGAATTTTCCGGAGGGCAAAGACAAAGAATTGCTATTGCCAGAGCTTTGATATTAAACCCTAAGCTTATTATAGCAGATGAACCTGTAAGTGCCCTTGATGCAAGTATTCAGGCACAAATAATTAACTTGCTTAAAGATTTGAAAAAACAAAAGGATTTAACAATTCTTTTCATATCCCATGACTTGAATGTTATCAGATATCTTGCAGACCGTGTAGGAATTATGTACTTTGGCCGGCTTATTGAAGAAAATACTACTGATAAAATATTTAATTTTCCAGAGCAGGAGTATACAAAAATTCTGCTGGAATCAGCCCCTACACTTGCCTACTAAATTTACTTTGTATTATTGATAGTTTTGAGCGGAACTTTCATTGTACTCACAAGCGTTTTGTATTTCTCATCTTTATAAAGATAGATATCAATTAAGTACTGGCTAAGTTCATTTTTAGTAAAAATATTTTTATCAAAAACTATTTTAATTTCTTCAGTAACACCACCATTAGAATACAGCGGTGCCGATTTGCCTACACACTTAACAGATATGGTTTCAAGCACTTTATCCTCACGCCTCAGAACAAAATCAGCAGACATATTTCTAATATTAGTATGTGATACATTCTTAAATCGATAAGCTGCTTTTAGTCTGTATGTAAACCAGGGCTTGCGGACTATAAACTTATCCAGCAGCACTTCTATATCATTTTTATAAACAACTTTCTGATTAACAAAAATATCAATCGAATGTATTTTATATCTGTAATACTTAGCTCTTGTAGGCTTGCCTTCCAAGTCCATAATATTAGCAGATTTCATTAAAGCTTTTGAATATACGCCGTAATCTATTTGCTGAGGTTTTTCTTTTAAAAGAGGCTCAAAATACTCTACTGATTTAACAGGATCTAAATCAGAATATATGATAGCAAGTTTATATTTAATATTGAAATTGTCAGGCAAGTATTTTTCAGCCTTTGTAAGGAACCTTACAGCATCAGAATTTAAACCGCTTTTCACCATTATATCAGCGGTTTCAATGTATGCATTTACAATTCTATTCTTTATAGAACTTTCTACTACAGGGTCTTTTCTTGTAAATTTATCATAATAAAATTTAGCTTTTTCATAGCTCTTCGCTGCACTCAAAAATTTGCCAATAGAATAGTATTTATCACCCATTTCTATATAAGCACGTGATTTATACTTGATAAGATTTTTATCGCTTATATCTTTTACAGATTTTATAACATTCTGCGCCTCATCGAATTTTTCCTGCGCTATCAAAACTTTAGTGAGTTTATAATAAGAAGAATAACTGCCGTAACCAGACTTTTCTAGAGCAATCTCGTATGCAAACTGTGCATTTTTATATTCATGCGCAAGCTCATATATATTTCCGACCTGCATGCACACAGCATAGCTCTTCTTCTTCAAATCCTTCGTTAAGTCCGACTGCATTATAAGCTGTCTTGCAATCTGTTCATTCATTCTGCGTTGTTCATTTGAATTTTCATACAAATTTTTTATCATTTCGCTTCTTGCATGAATTGAAAGCAGAATAGTAAATACAAGAGCAAGTAAAAAAGAAATCAGCACTGTACGGCCATATTCAAGTAGAATTTGCCTTTTTGTTTTCTGTGCCCCAAATCTATCTTTCTTTTTCTTTTCCTTAATCATTTAATTCCTGAAGCGTTATTGAATCAAGCTCTGCAATATTGCGTAGTTTACCGTATATTTCCTTCATCATTCTTTTGTTATTCAAGTCAAATATAGAAGACACTTTCGATTTTTCCGGATTTTCAAGTAATTTTTTAGAAGAAAAATCCGTCATATTATCAACATATGAATTTAAAAAGTTATAAATTTTTTCAACATCATTTCCATTAAGATATATAACAATTTTACAGCGTCTTACCTGCTTACCGCTAGACGGGAGTAATTGTCTTTCCAAAATTCTTATTAGTGTTAATACAGCAACACTTAACACTGTTGCAATAATAGCCACATCGTACATTCCGGCACCGCAAGCCATACCTATGCTTGCTGCAATCCATAGTGTTGCAGCAGTAGTAAGCCCAAAAACCATAGGCCCGTTTCTCAACACCGTACCTGCACCAATAAAACCAATCCCGGTAACAATCTGGGCTGCAACCCTTGATGTATCTCTTATGCCGGTTGCTTGAGCAATGTCAACGTTATCGCCGGTTGCAAATGTCGGAAATGCATATATTGAAAGCAAGGTAAAAATGCAGGCACCCAGACATACCAGAATATGAGTTCGTAAGCCTGCATACTTATTAGTTAATTCTCTCTCTAATCCCAGTGAAAAACCAAGTGCCAGAGCTAGAAATAAACGTATTATATACTCTGCATTAAAAAAAGTTTCCATCAATTCTCTCCCTTATTGTAATGATACAATAATTAATAGAAAAAGACAATGTATTGCTGTAGCCAAACGTGTTTATTTTAGTTATAATAGAGCTATGAATACTGAATGCAAAACAATTAAAGAGCAGCTTGAAGAACGCGAACTTGAACAGTTAAGTCCGTACGCAACAACCTGCAGAAATTCTAAGGGCAGAAAACGCCCCAGAAATGAACAATTTGAGATTCGTACAGAATTTCAAAGGGACAGAGATAAAATACTGCATTCAAAATCATTCAGACGCTTAAAGCATAAAACACAGGTCTTTCTATCACCATATAATGACCATTTCAGAACAAGACTTACACATACTCTGGAAGTTGCACAAATAGGAAGAACCATGGCACGCGCCTTAAGGTTAAACGAAGATTTGGTAGAAGCGATTGCGCTGGGGCACGATTTAGGGCATACTGCCTTTGGACACTGTGGAGAAGGAACACTGGATGAACTTTTGCCTAACGGTTTTCATCACAACCTGCAAAGCGTTAGAGTTGTAGAAGTCCTTGAAGATATGAATTTGTGCAAAGAAACTGTTGACGGTATCTTAACCCACACCTGGGGCTATAAGCCTAAAACTCCGGAAGCACAGATTGTACAATATGCTGATAAAATTGCATACATCAACCATGATATTGAAGATTCAATTCGTGCAGGAATAATTTCCGAGGCAGATTTGCCTGCTGACTGTGTAAAGTATTTTTCCTCCAATCAATCAGCAAGACTTGGGAAAATGATTACAGATGTAATAACAAGCTCGATGGATAAACCAAAGGTTACAATGTCAGAAGAAGGATGGTTTTACGTTACAAAACTCAGAACCTGGATGTTTGACAATGTTTACCTTGACCCGATTGCAAAAGCAGAAGAAAAGAAAGCAAAAAATATTATAAAATCATTATTTGAGCATTATGCCAAAATGATGGAACCATTCTATACGGAAGAAGAAATTCCACAAATTGTAACAGACTACATTTCAGGCATGACCGACCAGTACGCAATAAGACGCTACAAAGACTTATTTATCCCTATGCCGCTTGCTGAACGTACAAATGACGATGCTCTGCTTAAGAAAGCACGGGAAAGAAAATGATTTATTACGGTTACAGCATAAATTCAGGTGCTGATAATATGCGCATTGACTCAGAAATTTTAGACAGAGCCATTGAACAAAAGTCAAAAGAGCCGGTATTTAGGCTTTACGGCTGGTCGCCAAAATGTATCTCGCTGGGCAGAAATCAAAAAGATACTTTTTTAACAGGCGAAATTGATTCCGTAAGAAGATTAACAGGAGGAAGGGCGCTCCTGCATGATAACGAAGTCACATACAGCTATGTAGCTCCGATTAAAGAAGGACAGAGTGTAGTTGAATCTTATAAAGAAATTTCTGGAATATTAATTGACTTTTTTAAAACTCTGGGTATTGAATTAGAGTTTGGTGGCGGATATAAAGGCGGAATGAAATTTGATTACTGCATGCTTATATCTACCGGTGCTGATGTGTGTTATAAAGGTAAAAAACTAATCGGTTCCGCTCAATGCAGGAAACAGGGGTACGTTCTCCAACATGGTTCTATTTTGTTCGGATATGACAAAGAACTTCTGGAAAAACTTTTTAATGAAGAAGTTAAAGGCATAACCTGTATGAACGAGATTTTAGATATCACAAAAGAAGAGTTTATACACTTATTACAGCAACATCTTCAACATGATATGTATGCGGAAACATATCAAAAGGCTGAATAAATTCGACTTTAGCACCATGTTCGGTCAAATATTTTAAATCCCTTGCAAGAGTAGCAGGGTTGCAGGATACATAAATAATCTTTCCTTTAGTAAGTTTCAATGCATAATCAAGACTTTCTTCAGAACATCCTTTTCTGGGAGGATCAAGCACAGTTACATCAAAACTCCTGCCCTTTGTGTTAAGCTCTTTTTCAAAAAACTTTCCGGCGTCCATGTTATGAAGCTCAACATTTTTTATTCCGTTTTCTTTTATAATTTTTGATGCTAAATCTACTGAAGCTTTAACCTCTTCAACACTTACAACTTTTGCAGCAATATCTGAAAGGCAAATTCCAAATGCGGTAATACCTGCATATGCATCCAGTACCAAAGGATTCTCAAAATTTTCAGAAATGTAATTCTTTACATATTCAAATATGTTATTGGCGCTCGCAGGATTTACCTGAAAAAAGGTATTAGCACCTACTTTGAAAATCTTATCGCACAATTTTTCTTCAATAAACGCCTCTCCTGCAATTATTTCAGTATTTTCTCCCATAATAAGATTGGTTTTCTTAGGATTAAAATTAATCCCGACACCTGAAACATTTGCAAACTTATCATAAACAGCTTCTGCCAGCTTCTTTATTTTCTCCAGCATCTTAACAGAGTTTATAACAAGTATAACTAAAGCCCTATTATTATAATTAGAAGCTCTAATTACAACATGCTTTAAATCTCCGGCATGTTTTTTCTCATCATAACCTGAAACACTAAATTTCTTTGCAGTAACTCTTATGTAATCTATAATTTCGTCACAGTACGAAGGCTGAATAGGACAGTATTTTATATTTACTATTTCATGGCTTCCGGTCTTAAAATATCCTGCGAGAATACGTTTTGACTCTTTTGTTTCAGCTACAGGGTACTGAATTTTATGCCTGTATTCCCTGTTTTGCGGGCTTGGAATAACATCTCTGACCTCAACTTCCTTACCATAGATTGAATGCATAGCATCTTCAACAATTTGTTTTTTAAGTTCAAGCTGGTAATTATAATCAATAAACTGCAGCTGGCATGCCCCGCAAACCTTTTGCATAGGACAAAACGGCTCTACCCTGTGCTGAGATGGTTCAATTATTTCAATAACCTTAGCATTTGCAAAGTTTTTATTTTTTTTTCCGACTCTTGCTTTTACAATATCCCCGGGGCATGCATTTTCTACAAAAATCACATAGCCGTCAAGCTTAGCAATCCCCAACCCTAGATTAGAAAGTTTTTCTATCTTTAAAGTAATGGTTTCAGGAATATCTTTTTTGTTTATTGTTTGCATGGTTTTATTACTTGTATATTTCTTGTTTCCGAGAGTTCCTGACGTGCATCGCGGATAATCTCTTTGTACTCTTCTGATAAGCTAAGCCCGTTGCAAAGCCTGTCGATAAAGCCGTTGTTAACCTTTACAGCTTTTTCAAGTGCCCCTACATTTTCAAGAACATCCTTAATATCAGCTAAATCATATCCAAAAGATTGTTTTGACTGATAAACCATCATCTCGCCGGTTTCTGCAACAAGCGGCTCGCCGCCAAGTTCAAAATGCAACTTGAATACAGATTTCAAATCCTGCAATTCTGCCTGCATTGTCGCAATACTCTGCTGTATTCTTAAATACCTGTCAAAAAGATAATCAACATTTCCAAGCTGTTTTTTCTGCCAGTCAAGTCTTTGCAGATAGAGTTTTTTTAATTTCGGGTAAGCAAGCGCAAGCCCCATTGTATCAGCCATTGCCCTATGATGATTGGTCAAATCTACATTAAACCTTTTAGTTAAGGCTTCCAGCCCGTGCGATTCCAAATCAGGTGCAATTTCTTTAAACATGGCCTGTGAATCAATTCTCGGGTTTTCAAGTTTTTCTCCTAAAACTCTTAGCTTTGCTTCATTCAAGAATGAATAATCAAATATTACATTATGAGCAACAATCGGATAATCACCGATAAATTCAAGTATTTTTGGAAGAGCTTCTTCTTCTGACGGAGCATCTTCCACCATTTCCTGAGTAATACCATGAACAGCCTGACTAGATTTCCTTATATGCTGGTGGGGATTTATCAAAGTCTGAAACTCGTCTTTAATTTTCCCGTTTTCCAAACGAACAGCAGCAAACTCAATAATTCGCTCTCTGGTATAATCTAACCCCGTTGTTTCAGTATCTAAAACTATTTCAATTTCTTTTTTTCTCGGCATCCCTGTTTCTCCCTATTTGTATAATAGCATAAATATCTTGCATATGGTAATATAGGTTTATAAAATTTAAATAAGGAGTTTATTTATATGGTAAAAGAAATAACTGTAGACAGCTTCAACACAGAAGTAATTAATTCAGACAAATTAACAGTTGTAGATTTTTATGCAACCTGGTGCGGTCCTTGCAGAAAACTCTCCCCTATCCTTGAGGAAGTTGAAACCGAACTTAGCGACAGAGTTAACTTTGCTAAAATTGACACTGATGATAATATAGACGCGGCAAAAGAATATCAGGTCAGCGGTCTTCCTACCCTTCTGGTATTTAAAAACGGGGAAGTTGTTGAACGAATGGTAGGCCTAATGCCTAAATCATCTATTATTACCAACATTGAAAAACATATATAATTAATAAGCCCTCACTTAAACAGAGGGCCTTTATGTAAAGAAATTTTATAAAACACTTTACTAAATCAAACGTTTGTTTTATTATAAAATAATGAGCGATGTTAATTCAAAAGAAAAAATCTTAAAATCTGCAATAAAACTATTTGCACAAAAAGGATATGATGCGGTAAGTATAAGAGAAATCTGTAAGGACGCCGGCTGCAATATCTGTATGATTTCATATTACTGGGGCGGAAAGCAGGAACTATACAACGGAATTATTGAAAACTTGCTTGAGGCTCAAATGCATTTTGCCAGCAGCTTTATTGACTTCAATAAAAAACCGGAAGATTTAAGCAGAGAAGAAAAAATTAAACTGCTTGAACTTATTCTGGATAAGTGCGTAGATTTTTTTTATGCAAATATCACAAATGACTTAATATTAATACTTCTAAGAGAACAGCAAAAAAATAATATTACGTCACCTAAACTTCTTAAATATTTAAGAAAACTTTTAGCTTGTATTCTTGGAAAAAAAGAAACTGATAGAGAAGTTATATTAAAAACCGTTTTCATACTTTCACAGATAAACTCTCCTAAAATTTTGCCGGCATTTTCACTCAGTCTTCTCGGGCAGGAAGATTTTACGCAGGAAGATATAAAGATTATAAAAGAAAACGTAAAATTATACGTTCAGACTCTTATAAAGGAGGCTGAAAATGCTTAAAAGATTTATTTTCATAGCAGTATTTATGATGTCTGCCGGATATGCCGGTGCCGTTAATGTTAATGAACTTAATCCGGAATTTTTCACAAGATTTAATGATGACTGTCTTGTTTATTATATAAATCAGGCAATAGAGAACAATCATAATGCTAAACAGGCAACATATCAGGTTGAGCAATACAGACAGCAGGCAAAATATTCGCTGGGGAAAGAGCTTCCGTCATTCAGCGTCAGTGCAGATTATCTGGGGATTAATACTCCAAAAGTCGATTATTTCAAATTAAGTAAAAGCGCTTTTGTGTTACCGTTTCAGGTAAATTATGAAGCAGATTTCCTGCTAAAAAACAGAGATAAAACAAGAAGTTATAAAAAGGCATTTGAGGCAAGCCGGTTTGAAGAAAAAGCTGTTTATATATCTCTATTGAGCGATGTTGCAACGGTTTATACAAACATTCTTGAGTACGATGCGCTTATCAGCAATCAGGAAAAAATCACAGAAAACAATAAACAAATACTCGATTACAACAACAAAAAATTTGCAAGAGGCGTAATTAGCACAAATGAATTAAATAAATTCAAGCAAAAATATGAAGACTCCGAGAATAATTTGTTTCAGTACAGGAAAGAGCGTGAAATTCTTGCAATGCAGCTTGCAGTTCTAAGCGGAATATCAGCTCAAAATGCAGGGACACTGAACACAGGTGAATTCATAAATTTTGAGTACAATGGACAGATCCCCCAAACTGTTTCTTCTGATGTTATTTTTGCCAGACCAGATGTTCAATCAGCAGAAAAACAGCTTGAAAAAGCAAAAATTGATGTTCGTGTCGCAAGAAAAGAATTTCTTCCGTCATTCAATATTACAGGTATCTGGGCATTTAATACAATAGCTCCCGGCAGTTTCTTTTCCTGGAATAGTTCACTTGCTCTGCTGCTTGCAGGTGCTACACAGGATATTTTTACCGGCGGAAGAAAAATTGCAAATTTAAAATTCCAGAAAGCTAAATATGAAGAGCTTTTTGAATATTACAGACAGACTGATTTAGAAGCAGTAAAAGAAGTGAACACTGCACTCTGCATAAATAAATATGACAAGGATATTGAAATAAGTACAAAATCAAAACTTAATTATGAAGCCGTTAACTTTAACAATAATACTAAGAAATTTTCAAGGGGCGTAATATCATCCCCAAATCTTTTACAGGAACAAAATAACTATCTAGCATCTGAAAACGAATACATAAAAGCTAAGACTCAAAGGCTGGTAAATTATTTTACGCTTTACAAAGCTGTAGGAGGTAAATTATGAAGAAACGACTTATTGCATTAATTGTAATAATATTGATTATTGGTTTAGGATGCGGATTATATTTTACGCTGAGAAAAAAAGCTAATCCTAATGAGCTTATCTTATACGGCAATATAGAAATTCGTCAGGTTGATTTAAGTTTTCAGGTTTCCGGACAAATACTCAAGATGCTTAAAGAAGAAGGCGACAGTGTTAGCTCTGGAGAACTTATAGCTGTATTAGATGATAAGGATTATAAATCAAATTTTGAAAAATCTTCTGCAGAAGTAAAGCGCACGCAGGCCTTAAAAGATGACGCGGCTTCAAAATACGAAAGAAATATTCCGCTATGTTATGACAATATAATTTCAAAAGAAGAATGCGACACACTTACATACAATAAAGATAAGACCGCTGCTGATTACGAAGCAAGTGTTGCATCAGAAAAATTTGCAAGAAACCAGCTTGCATATACAAAAATTTATGCACCTGAGCCAGGTATTGTCACTGTTAGAGTTCAGGAACCCGGCGCAATTGTCAATAAAGGGCAGCTTGTTTATACAATGTCAAAAAATAAACCTGTCTGGATTAGAGCATATGTTAACGAAAAAGATCTGGGTAACATTAAATACGGAATGGGAGTAAATGTTTACACTGACACTACCAATCCAAATACTGGCAAAAAGCGTGAGTACAAAGGTTATGTAGGATATATCTCGCCAGTTGCAGAATTTACGCCAAAAACTGTTCAGTCTACTGATTTAAGAACAGATTTAGTGTATAGAATAAGAGTCTATATAGATGATATTGATGAGTACTTACGTCAGGGAATGCCTGTAACGATAAAAATTAACATAGGTAATAATGCAGACAGTTAAGATATTAAATTTAACAAAGTCTTTTGGGAAAATCAGAGCAGTTGACAGCCTTTCACTTGATATTGAAAAAGGGAAAATTACAGGATTAATCGGGGCTGACGGTTCAGGAAAAACTACACTCATAAGACTCATCACCGGACTTTTGATTCCTGATAGCGGAGAAATAACTGTACTCGGGCTAAATCCGGCTGCACAAAAAGAAGAATTATCAACAAAAATCGGATATATGCCGCAAAAATTCGGACTATATGAAGATTTAAGCATTGAAGAAAATTTACAGCTATATGCTGACTTAAAAAAATTACCTTACGAGTTTGATGAACTTTTAGAGTTTACAAAACTCATGCCTTTTAAAACACGCCTTGCTGGCGCATTGTCAGGAGGAATGAAACAAAAATTGGGTCTTGCCTGCGCTTTAATGGGATCACCTGATTTCTTAGTGCTTGATGAACCTTCTGTTGGAGTTGACCCTATTTCCAGACATGATTTGATGGAAATGGTAAGAAAACTAATAACTCCAGATACTACTGTTTTATGGTCAACTGCATATTTAGATGAAGCTCATAGTTTTGATACCGCTGTTGTTTTAGATAAAGGCAAGGTTATTTATAATGGGAAACCTGATGATTTAGCACGTGATACAAAAGAGTTTGAGGAAAAAGTTATTGATTTGATGGGCGGCTATAAAAAAGAACCGTCAAAAGTTGCGCAAAACTATTTGGTACCGGATTCAGAACTCTCTTGTACAGTCGAAGCTGATAATTTAGAGAAAAAATATGGTAATTTTTACGCTGTAAAAAATAATTCTTTCTGCATACAGCGAGGAGAAATCTTCGGACTTCTGGGGCCTAACGGCGCAGGGAAATCAACTTCATTCAAAATGATGTGCGGTCTTGCTAAACCAACCGGAGGCACCGCAAGAATTATGGGAATAGATATACTTGAAAACCCGAGTAAAGCACGTTCTAACCTGGGTTACATGGCGCAGAAGTTCTCTTTGTACGGTAATCTTACCCTCAGACAAAATCTGGAATTCTTTGCTTCTGTATACGGTATAAACTTTTTGAACAAAGATAAAAGGGTTGACGAAATTATTGATATTTTTAACTTCCACGATATACAGGATATGAAATCTCAGGATTTGCCTTTAGGTTTTAAACAGCGTCTTTCACTGGCATGCGCTGTTATTCATAACCCGCCGATACTTTTTTTGGATGAACCTACATCCGGAGTTGACGTTATTGCACGGCGTGAATTCTGGAATCACATCACATCGCTTGCTAAACTCGGTGTTACAATTCTTGTCACAACACACTTTATGGATGAGGCCGAATACTGTAATAGAATAAGCCTGTTCTATAAAGGAGAAACTATTGCACTGGGTACACCGTATGAATTAAAGACAAAAGCTAAGGCCGACAATATGGAACAAGCTTTTGTAAATCTAATTAAGGAGAGCGGAAAATGAGCACTCTCAAGGCTTTAATAAAAAAAGAATTTTTGCAGATTATACGAGATCCAAGCAGCATAATTATAGCTTTTGTTCTGCCCTTAATCTCTATTTTAATTTATATGTACGGGATTAATCTGGATACGGTTAAAGTTACAATAGGAATAAAAAACGATGACGCAAATCCTGAAATAGCAACACTCGTCAAATCTTTCGGACATAGTAAATATGTAAACTCTATTGTGTACGATAATGAAAAAGAACTTGAAGAGGGAATAGTCCGTTCAAGGTTAAAGGGAGCTGTTATTATTCCAAATGACTTTTCCACAAATCTTTCACGCGCAAAAACAGCAGAAGTTTTGATTATAACAGACGGAAGCGAGGTTAACACTGCTAACTATGTTCAGAACTATTCAATGCAGATAATTAATCAATGGCTTGCAAGCAGCAGATATAACAACAGTTCTCAAAAACCGCGTGTTAATTCCACTATACGAACCTGGTACAATCAAGATTTGAACAGTCATTATTTTATCCTTCCAGGCTCAGTCGCCATCACTATGACGCTTATAGGCATACTGCTTACTGCACTTGTGGTTGCAAGAGAATGGGAGCGGGGAACAATGGAAGCACTCTTAACAACGCCGGTAAGAAAAATAGATCTTGTTCTAGGAAAATATATCCCGTATTTTTGCCTTGGAATGTTATCCGTAAGTTTTAATGTTGCTCTCTGTATTGCAGTATTCAAAATACCGTTCAGGGGTAACTTACTAATCTTAATGTTTGTAAGCGGTCTTTTCCTGTTTACTTCATCCGGCATAGGGCTCTTAATATCAAGCAAATTAAAAAATCAGTTTCTGGCAAGTCAGGTATCGCTCGGAATTGGTTTTCTCCCTGCTTTAATGCTGTCAGGGCTGATGTTTCCTATAAATTCTATGCCGGCATTCTTCCAGCAATTAACAAGGATTTTACCGCCCAGATACTATATTACTTTTATCGAAAGTGAATTTATGGCAGGTACTGTCTGGGAAATAGTTATTATTAACTCATTATTTTTAACAATTCTCGGCTCAATTCTTTTTGCTGCTGTGTACAAAAATACTGATATGAGGCTGGACAAATGATTAGAGAGTCTTTACGCAGAATTATTGCTCTTATAAAAAAAGAATTTATTACAATATGGAAAGATCCTAAAAGCAGAGGAATTATTATTGCACTGCCTCTAATGCAGCTGTTTGTATTCGCAAATGCCATTACAATGGAAGTTAAAAATATTGATGTAGCATTAATTGACAGTGCAAATACTGTTGAATCAAGAGAATTATTATCACGTTTTGAGCACTCTCCGAGGTTTAGAAAATTCTATTATGCAGAGAATGAGGCTGATTTAAAAGAAAAAATTGATAACCAAAAAGTCCAGATAGGAATTTATATTAATAATGATTTTTCAACAAACATTAAACGTGGTAATCCGGCAGAAGTTCTTATTATAGCAGACGGACGTCAGACAAATTCAGCCTCAATAGCATCAGGCTACGCAAATCAGATAGTCAATGAGTATAATAACTATATCACAGGCATAGCACCTCAAATTGCACCGAGTATACGTAATTGGTATAATCCTAATCTTGAATATAAATGGTACATCTTAACCGTAATTGTTGCAATGCTGGCTCTTGTAATTACTTTGCTGCTTACAGCTCTTTCAATTGCAAGAGAAAGAGAAATGGGAACTTTTGACCAGCTTATAGTAAGTCCGCTTACCTCCTTTGAAATCCTGCTGGGAAAAACTATCCCGCCGCTAGTAATTGCAATGTGCCTTACCTGCATAATGACACTGATAGTTATAACTGCATTTAAAATTCCTTTTATGGGGTCATTTCTGCTATTTTTTGTTTCAATTTTTATTTCATTATTATCAATAGTAGGGGTAGGACTTTTTATATCATCTATCTGTAAAACCCAGCAGCAGGCAATTTTGGGTGTAATAACATTTCAAATGCCTGCCATACTTCTCTCTGGATTTATATCTCCAATAGAAGATATGCCAAAATTTTTGCAATATTTAACCCTAATTAATCCAATAAGATTTTTCATGCTTCTTACAAGAGGCATATTCCTCAAAGGAATGAGTTTTCATGATGTTTTTATAAACTGGATTCCTTTAATCTTAATTGCAATAATTACACTTTCACTTGCAATGCTTACATTTAAAAGGAAATTGGATTAATCCCTCCTCTTGACTTAGAGCAGCTATCAAGGTGTAAAATTCTAATGAAAAGGAGATTATACAATGAGCAAAAAAGTATTAATTATTGGAACAAGCCCAAGAAAAAATGGAAATTCTAACAGATTGGCACAAGAATTTGAAAAAGGCGCCAGGGAAGCTGGAAATGATGTAGATGTTGTATATTTATATGACAAAAACATTAATTTTTGTAAAGGCTGTCTTGCCTGTCAAAAACTTAATCATTGTGTAATTGATGATGATGCGAATTCAATTACAGAAAAAATCCATAATGCAGAAGTTATCGTATGGGCAACGCCGGTATATTATTATGAAATGTGCGGTCAGATGAAAACAATGATAGACCGCTCTAATCCATTATATACAATGGATAATAAATTTGAAGATATCTATCTTCTTGCAGCGGCTGCAGAACCAGAAACCTCTGCTTTTGATGGTGCAATTAAAGGGCTGCAAGGATGGATTGACTGTCACGAGAAAGCCCATTTAAAGGGGGTAATTCGCGGCCTGGGTGCAGATGTTATTGGTGCAATAGAAGGAAATCCAGCGTTAAACGAAGCTTACGAAATGGGCAAAACTATATCGTAATAAATAAAAAGGACAATGAAAAATCATTGTCCTTTTTATATGGGCCGCAGTGGACTCGAACCACCGACCTCACCCTTATCAGGGGTGCGCTCTAACCACCTGAGCTAGCAGCCCTCGTATGCTATACCAGCTAATGTGAGAAGGGATTTTGTTTGATAACTCATCCCGACATTTTTTAATTTATCATAGACATTTTTTTAAATCAAGTCTTTTTTATCTATTTGAGAAAATGTTTTTTTTAGAGTAAACTTTTCTTGAGGATAATTTTATGACTATATTATACATATATATTACAATTTTTACGCTATATTACATAGTACTTGCCTGCTCAAACTTAAAGCCTGCAAAAAAAATCAGAGATAAATACACTAATAAAGATGCAAATATTTGTGTAGTTGTTTATGCTACAGGCCCCGCAAGAACACTGGATAATTTATTAAAACAATTAAAAACACAAAATTATCCCAAACAGCGCTACACTATATATGCAATACTTGATAGATGCGAAAAATCTTCTGATGTTACATTACAAAGTGATCTAGATATTAATGTTATCAGTATTAATAATCTGGAACCAATAGGAAAAAGTCAGGCTTATTCTATCCTTGCAGAGAAACTTTCCGAAGCACATAACCTTGATGCATATATTTTTCTTGATGCTAAAAATTATGTTGATTCCGACTTTTTAACTAATGTAAATTATTATTTAACTAAGCATTCTGTATTCATGCCAATGATTAATTACATACAGGAAGATAAACCTTTGACGCTGCTTGAAAATATTAAAGCTACATATTCAAGATATTGCGCAAAGTTTCTATACGCATCAAGAACAAGGTTAAAACTTGCCAACTTAATCAATACTGATGCATTTGTTATAAAAAAAGACATACTTAATAAAATAGAATCGTTTGAATTTCAGGACAAAGCAGCTGAAATTAAATATACAATTAAGCTTACAAATGAAGGTATAAACCCAGCTTTTATTGATGATTTAAAAGTTTATACAGGTATATCAAACTATGACTCCAGAATTCCATCACTTTCTAAAAGAATTAATATTTTCTGGAATAATGTAACTCACTGTCCGAATTTTCTAACACAGGAATATGTTTGCTCATTAATCCAGCCTAACTGGCTTGTTTGTATTCTTGCTTATGCCTTGCTATTAAAACATTCATATTCATTCCCGTTCTGGGTAAGTTATACAACAATACTAATTACATTCATTACACTTGCACTGGCGTTCTGCATCAGCCTTATGAATGTAAAATTGTATGCTAAAGAACATTTATATCTGTTTGCATATCCGATTTATTCAATAGGACACATAATTAAAAACTTCCCGCCAATAAGAGGTACACGCAGATTAATAAATAAACGACACCATAAACATAATGTTGAAAAAATGGTTACAAATATTATCGTAACTGATGGCAAAAAAGATTTTCAATGCCAGCTGGAATTAATCTCTGATGATGGACTTGCAAGAGTCAAATTTATTAATAAAGGAAAAACATACATAACTAAAAACAATCATCTGAGAATGGTTGATGCGATAAGAGAACTTACAGAAAAATTAGATGACTACGGGCTTTCTCTCAAAATTTGCCAGTGCTGCAAATACTTCCAGCCAATAGTTGACGGCTCCACCAACATGATAAAAGGCTGCTGCAATTGCAAATTCCCGGGCAGAGTAGAAGGAGATATAATTCCTACACTCGTTTGGAATACATGTCCGCGCTTTGAAGAACAAAATATTGTAGAATTATTCTAATCAATATAAGCATCATCCATTAGTTTTATACGAAATGCACTGCCCGCCGGAATAGAAACATGCCCTCCTTTTGAAAAGAATGCTGTTATTGGTGAAACCAAAGTATTAAGTCCTAAACATATAGTTCCATATGCAAAAGGAAATGGAGATAAAAGAATTGTTGAACCTTCCCCGCCGAGGCTTACTGTCAGATTAAACATTCTGCCAAATAAAGTTCTGCCCCAATTTCCCTTTTTCCACAAAGTACTAAGATAAGTTCTTTTACCCTTTATGTTGTTTAGAAAAATCATTTTATCATCAGCTCTTGTTATATATGCATTTATTGGTATAGTCTGACCGTTATACCTCATACTTCTTACTCTTATAACAACAAGTCCTCCGTTACAGGTAATTTGAGGCTGATGTGTTTCAATAATTTCACCTGTAAAAACAGTATTAGCCGGAATTGTATATTTTCTTTTTACAATAGGCGACTTAGTGTAAAATTTAACAGTATTACCCTTTGCCAGCCAATCGTTTATTTTTGTTGAACTTACTACATTAAAAGAAGTTCCGCTGGAAATTTTTATACTTCCTGTTTTTATAGGCTGAACCGGCGGATTTACCTCTTTTGAAATATTTTCTTCTATGGGCTCAGGCTTATTATATTTTGAGATTTCAGGCAGAGCAGGAAGGCTTTCATCCGCATCTTCTGTATTAGTATCTTTTATTAACTTGGATGAATTATAATTTTTTCTTATATCATCATCGACTGTCATGTCTAAATCAAAAGCCTGTGAACAATTTATAGAAATTAATAGTAAAAAAATTATAATAAAACTATTCCTATCCATTATCAAACCCAATAAAATTCTAACTCTTTAACAATTGTAACAAAATTGTTATAAACTAGCAAAAAAATTTTTTCTTTGTTTTACTATAAATGTGTAGACAGTTAATTTAGATTGGAAACTATGATGAAGATTCATACAACGCAAAATCTAAGCTCCTCTGGGAGAACGCAATCAACCAACAATGTTACTATCCCTAATGAAGAGATTAGATTAAATTATTCGGAACGCATGCGAATGCAGAAGACACATGCTCTCGCAGATACTTATGAGGGTAAAGTGTCATTTAAAGGTAAAAAAGAGATTATAAAAAAAGTTATAGATAAAGCAAATAAAGCGGCGGATAAAGAGACGAGAATGGATAAGTTTCTTAAAGGCCGCTTTTTTGATAGAATATTAGACTTGATGAGTCATGAAGTACTTGTTCAGGCTTGTATTTCTGCTGTTATCTGCATGCTTTTAAGACCTTTAACTATTATGACAATTCCTACCAAGAAAAATAAGCAGGATAATATGTACGCTTCTGCACACTCTATATCATCAGGTGCAGTAGGTATTATTAGTTCGTTATTAATTGCTACTCCATTCTCTAAAGGTATAAAATATGCTCAAAAATATTTATTAAAAGGAATGAATGAGTCAATCTTAAAACGTAAATATCCTAATCTTAATATTGAATCTATCTGGGCAGATGCAAGCAAAACAGTAAGAAAGCCTGTAGCTGAATGGAAAGATAAATTAGGAAACCAATTCTCTACAGAGTTTAAAAATACATTAACAGTTGCAAGACCTAAACCTTTAACAGAAGTTTCTGAAGAAACACTAAAATCTTTTGGAGCAAACATTGACTTAAATGCAATGAAGAATAAACCTGTAAGTGAATGGGTAGATAGAAACGGCAAGAAATTACATCTTGAACTTAAAGACATGTTTATAGCAGTCAAAGAAGAAGGTATGGGTGGTTCTATAAAAGACTATAAAGATACAAACTTCTTCTCGCTGCAGCACATTGATGAAAATTTCTTAAAAGAAGTTATGCCTGATTTGGATATTAAATCTATAACGAAAAACGGCGAAAGAGTTCATACAGATTTCTGGAAGAAAACAGACGGTACTCCGTTTAATATAGATATGGATATAATTCACGTATCATCCTATAGAGAAACGGCAAATGCAACTCCGCTCTATACAGGTCTGAAACGTACAAATAATACAAAATATCTCTCATATCAGTCAAATAATGGTTTGGAAGCAGGCGGTGTACCAATAAAATTAGGCACTCCGGTTGATGATAAAATGCTGGCAGCAGATAAAGCAAATGAAATAAGCAATAAGTGGTTAGGCTGGCTCCCTGATATTGCAACCAGAATACCATTTGCAGCCGGTACAATTCTATTAATACCTTGGGTTTTAAAACACGTATTCCATCTTGAAAAAAGCAAAAAACATGAAGAACCGCAGCCAAAGGAAATAAATATGAATAATAAAACACTTGAACAGCCTCAAAGAAAGGAGGTGGCATAGTGAATATATCAGGACTTCATAATAATTATAATTTTTCCCAAAATTATAATTTAAATAAAAAATTATACACCAAGCCTCAGGACGAAGCAGCTACGCCATCTTCAAGCGAAGTATCTTTTAAAGGCGGAAAAGAAAGTAAAATAGGGAAATGGATAAGCGAATTTTATGGCAAATATTATGGTAAGCCTATGTATGACAAAGAATGGATACAAACAGCTTCCGAAAAAATGACAAAATTTCCAGGCCGCATGACAGAACACATGTCAGTGCTCGGCTCAATTCTAACAAGCAGTGTGTATATGTGGAAAACTCTAACTAATCCAGATTTAGAGCCTGATAGCAAAAAAACATTGGCGATAAATCAAGGTTTCTGTTGTGTAATTCCTACTGGTCTAGGTTATACCGTAGCCAATAAACTTGGCAATTTTAACAAAAAGATAGAATATCGATATAGAGGTCTAAAAGAACAGCAGGTAGCGCTAAACCAGATTTCCACTGAAGAAGCAAAAGTTTTACAAGCTAAACTCGGGCAAAATTTGAAATCTTTAAGTGCCTTAATGGGCTTATTAACATTTACACTAATTTACAGATACATAACTCCGGTTATCGTTACTCCGGTATCAAACTGGATTGGCAATAAGCTAAACGCTAAAGATGATAATCAAAAAGCAAAAGAAATTGTTATGCAGCCAGAAACAAATAAAGTTAAAACTGCAGCTTAAAATTTTGTGTACATACTTGACAACTCTGAATTAAATTCAGAGTTGTTTTTTTATATTAAAATAAGAATATGAACTTACATTATTTAGAAGAGATTGACTCAACAAATAAATATGCAAAAGAGCATATTAAAGAATTATCTGATAAAACAGTCGTCTATACATACAACCAAACTAACGGCCGTGGAAGGTTAAACAGAAAATGGAGTAATCTTGGAGAGGATAATATTTATGCATCAATTGTCCTCAAACCTTCCGGACAAATGCAGGAAGTCTATGCAAATTTAACCCAGTATCTTTGCGTAGTTCTTGCCCAAACGTTTGAAGAATATGGAGTTATCCCTAATATAAAATGGCCAAATGATATACAGATAAATTCAAAAAAAATTTCCGGAATTTTAGCAGAAGGAGTAAATGAAGGCACTAAACTTTCTGGATTAGTTTTAGGATTCGGCATAAATTTAAACACAAAGATAGAAAAAATTTCTCAAATCAATCAGCCTGCAACCTCTCTAAATATTGAAACCGGTAAAAATATAGATAAAGAAATTTTCTTAACAAAACTTTTAGACAAGTTTTGTTTGATGTATGATAAGTTCATTAAGGAAGGTTTTTTATTAATAAAAAATGATTATATAAGAAGAGCCAACTTCCTTAATAAAGAAATTACCGTTAAAGTGTTTGACAAAGAAATTTGCGGAATAGCAGCAGGGATTACCGATAATGGAGCCTTGAGATTAATAGATAGAAATAACAATGAATACGTACTTTTAATAGGAGATATTTTATGAATGATTTAGTAACACTATTGGAGCAGGGAGTTGCTGTAATGTGCATTGGCATGGGAACAGTTCTTACATTTTTATGTGTAATGATTGTTTCTATGTTTGTTATGGGCAAAGTTGTAAGAAAATTAAATGAACTTTTCCCTGTAGCTGCACCGCAAACTGCCGGAGCTCCTAAAACAGCCGCATCAAATGATGACGAAAATATTGCAGTTGCTATTTTAACTGCAATGCTAAAGGGCAGAAAATAATTGTCCAAATTTATTAATATTAATTAAAATTGTCAAAATAAAGAGAGGAAAAAACAATGACAAAAAAACTTATTAAAGTTATGGATACATCTTTTAGAGATGGTTTCCAGTCTGTATACGGAGCTAGAGTTTTCGTTGACGACTTTTTACCTGCATTAAAATCTGCTGTTGCGGCAGGACTTAAGCATTTTGAAGTTGCCGGCGGTGCAAGATTCCAATCTCCAATTTTCTACTGCAATGAAAATGCATTTGAAACTATGGACAAAATCAGAGATGCTGTAGGTCCTGATATCAACTTACAATCATTAGCACGTGGTGTTAACGTTGTAGGGCTTGATTCGCAGCCTAGAGATATGATTAACTTACACGCAAAAATGTTTAAAAAACACGGCGTTACAACAGTAAGAAACTTTGACGCTTTAAACGATGTTAATAACTTAATCTATTCTGGTCAATGTATTAAAGACAACGGCCTTAAACACGAAGTTACTATTACAATGATGGAACTTCCTATTGGCTGTACAGGTGCTCACGATGTAGCTTTCTATGAAAGAGTTTTAAGAAGTATTCTTGATGCAGGAATACCTTTTGACAGTTTGGCATTCAAAGATGCTTCCGGAACATCTGCTCCTAGAAAAGTTTATGAAACTATTAAAAGAACACGTGAAATCCTTGGTGCTGATGCTCATATCAGATTCCACTCTCACGAAACAGCCGGTACAGGTTTAGCTGCATACTTAGCTGCACTTGAAGGCGGCGCTGATGGTATTGACCTTGCTATGAAACCTGTTTCAGGCGGTACTGCACAACCAGACTTAGTTTCTATGTGGCACGCACTTAAAGGTACTGAATACGACTTAGGTATCGATATTAATAAAATTCTTGAAACAGAAGAAATCTTCAAAGAATGCATGAAAGATTACTTCTTACCACCTGAAGCGTTAGCAGTTAACCCTATGATTATTTCTTCACCATTACCGGGCGGAGCATTAACAGCCAATACCCAGATGATGAGAGATAACGGCGTTATGGATAAATTCCCTGAAGTCGTTGCTGCTATGAAAGAAGTTGTTGAAAAAGGCGGTTTTGCTACATCTGTAACTCCTGTTTCACAATTCTACTTCCAACAGGCATTCAACAATGTAATGTTTGGAAGCTGGAAGAAAATGGCAGAAGGGTATGGAAAAATGGTTCTCGGATACTTTGGAAAAACTCCTTGTGAACCGGATCCTGAAATTGTTAAAATTGCAGAAGAACAACTCGGCTTGCAGCCTACAACTGAGTTAGTAGTTGACTTGAATGATAAAGACCCTAACAAAGGTATTGCAGCAGCTACAAAAATGCTTCAAGATGCAGGTCTTGATGTTAATGATGAAAACATCTTCATTGCAGGTGCTTGTAAGGAAAAAGGTATTATGTTCTTACAGGGTAAAGGACAAATCGGTGTTCGTAAAAACTGCCCTCAACAGACTTGTGCTCCTGTTTCTGCTAACGGCAGCGAATATACTGTTAAAGTTAACGGAAAATCTTACGCAATTAAGCTTGAAGGTGATAAGGCGTCTGTTAATGGAAAATCTTATGATGTTTCTGTTAAAGAAGGCATTGAAAAATCAGCTGCAGCTTCTGCTGGTTCCGGCGCAGGTGAAGAAGTTAAAGCCGGCGTTCCTGGTAACGTATTAAGAATTGAAGCTTCTGTTGGCGATTCAATTGCAGAAGGCGATGTAATTATGGTTCTTGAAGCAATGAAAATGGAAATTGAAGTTAAGGCTCCTAAGGCCGGCACTATTCAATCTATAGCAGTTGCTCAAGGCGATAAAGTTGTAACAGGTCAAGCTTTGGCTGTTATAGGTTAGAAAGAGGGAGGTAAAGAATTATGGATATAATGGTAGGTTTACGCACCCTCTGGGATTCAACAGGTATTATGGGCTTTATTCACGCTGCTCAAAATGCTGCTGCCGATCCTAACTTGCATGGTTTTGAACAAATCTTACATATGCACGGTCAATGGATTATGATATTAATCTGCTTGTTCTTGCTTTGGCTTGGTATCAAGAAACAGTTTGAGCCTCTTCTTTTGGTTCCAATTGCATTTGGAGGATTGTTATCTAACATTCCTATGCCGTTTGATCCTACTGCAATTCCAGTTATTGATGAAAGAATTGCAGGCCCAAATGGTTTCTTAGGTATTATTTTTGAAGCTGGTATACACCAAGGCTTATTCCCGCTTATTATCTTTATGGGTGTTGGTGCTATGACAGACTTTGGACCGTTAATTGCTAACCCTAAGACAGCTCTTTTAGGCGGTGCTGCTCAATTTGGTATCTTTGGTGCATTGCTTATGGCTTATTGCCTGTTTGGTTTTACAATGCCTGAAGCAGCTTCTATCGGTATCATTGGCGGTGCTGATGGTCCAACATCTATTTATGTTACAAACAAGTTAGCCGGACATTTATTAGGTCCTATTGCTGTAGCAGCATACTCTTATATGGCTTTAGTTCCGGTAATTCAACCGCCAATTATGAAATTACTCACATCAGAAGCAGAACGTAAAATTAAAATGACTCAGTTAAGAGATGTTTCTAAGAGAGAAAAAATTGTATTCCCTCTTTTAATTCTACTTCTTTGTGTAATCTTACTTCCAAGTGCTTGTCCACTCTTAGGAGCATTGTGCTTTGGTAATTTATGTAAAGAATGCGGCGTTGTTGACAGACTTTCTGACACTATGCAAAATGCATTGATTAACATTGTTACAATTTTCTTAGGATTATCAGTTGGTTCAAAATTGTCAGCAGACCAGTTCCTGACCGTTCAGACATTGTTCATCTTGCTGCTTGGTATTATCGCATTTTCACTTGCTACAGCAGGCGGTGTGCTTATGGCAAAATTAATGAATTTATGTTCAAAGACAAAAGTAAACCCGTTAATTGGTTCTGCCGGTGTTTCTGCAGTTCCAATGGCTGCACGTGTATCTAACAAAGTCGGTTTAGAGGCAGATCCTCAAAACTTCCTGTTAATGCACGCTATGGGACCAAACGTATCTGGTGTTATCGGCTCTGCAGTTGCTGCTGGTGTATTATTGGCACTCTGCCATTAATAATATCTAATATAGATAAAAAGGTGTTAAGTTTAAACTTAACACCTTTTTTGTTTTTATATTTTCTTTCTACTGTAGAAGAATATTGCTTCTGCTGCTTCTTCACCGTATCTGGCAACAATATCTTTATAGCTTTCTGAATTTCTTATGCGATTTTGATGTTCTGTATCCGCTGCTTCTCTATTGAAAAATTTAGTTTCTTCTACTATTTTTTTAGGAGTGATTACAGCTTTTTCCTGTTTAATATCCTGAATAGGCTGCTCAAATTTATTGTCTGTTGTATAGTCCATATAGTTTAATTTTGACTTCACATTTGAAACTTTAGCCTTTTGTTTACCTACTTGCTTATAATCACGAGCATCTAAACAGCTTTTTATATAATCATCAAGAGATTTTCTGGAAATATTTTCACCTTCAAAAACTTGAAAAACTTTGTAGCCAACGCTTTTTAATTTTCTGAGGAAAGATTCATCTTTTTCATTTGGAATAGAAACTCTTGCATATCCGGTATTACCAGTACCTACAAGTCCTCCATATGAATCTACCAGACCTTTCAATTTTACTTTTTTTGCTTTATTTACGCCCGGTTGAGTCACAGGTATTCTGAATGTTGAACTAAAATTTACTTCTGTCATATTAACGCCTCCTTATTTAAATAAACCCCGTAAATATAAATTTTGCTATTTGTGATAAAATTTTCTTATGGAGTTTTTAGAAGTAAAGAAGAACGAAATAAAAGAGCTAGCAGATTTAGCTTCTGAAATATGGCATGAATACTGGCCCTGCATTCTTACAGAGGCACAAATTAACTATATGGTTGAAAAGTTTCAATCTGAAAAAGCGATTATTGAGCAGATTTTGCATCAAAACTACTCATACTATTTTATTGTCGAAAACGGTGTAAAATGCGGGTATTTCGGGATTTCACGCTGTAAAGATTACCTGTTTTTATCCAAACTATACTTAAAAAAAGAATTTAGGCATAGAGGTATCGGCAGGGCTGCATTTGATAAAATCAAAGAACTTGCCAAAAACTTTGGATATTCGTCAATAAGGCTCACTGTTAACAAAAATAATAAGACAACTATAAACGCTTATTTAAAATACAGATTTGCAATCATTGACAAAGCCGTTACGGATATTGGCAACGGCTTTGTTATGGATGATTATATAATGTCCTACACTATTTAGAAGGTGTTACATTTATAAACGGCATTGACCCGCCAAGCATATATTGAGGCATCTTACCGTCCCATTTCTGTACAGCTTCGTACTGGACAAGAGATTTATTCTGACTTAAAGCTTTTGCTCGTATTGCCATTGATTTAGCTTCAGCTTCAGCAGCGATAACTTTTTGTTTAGCTTCTTCCTGAACCTGTACTGTTTTATTCTTCGCTTTCAAAGCTTCTTGTTCAGCTGTAACTTTACTTTCAATAGCTCTTTCAAACACATCTGAATAATTAATTTCCGTCATCTGGAAGTCAGTAACATTAATATAATTATCTGAAAGCTGGTTTTGGAGTCTAAATAAAATATCTCCGGTAGCCTTTTCTCTATTTGCAATTAAATCCTGAGCGTTCCATTTTCCGATAATGTCTTTAATAGTACCTTCTACAACTGGTGTCAGGATTGTTGAAACATAGTCCATTCCGACTTCCTGAAACAATTTATTTACTTTATCCGGCTGCACATTGTAATTTATGACATAAGTAATTCTTGCCTGCTGGATATCTTTTGTATAAACGGCGGTGGTTAATGTATTTCTTTGAGTCTTTACGTCCATAGTTCTAAACTTTTGAATAAATGGGAAAATTAAATGCAGCCCTTCTCCGTAACATTCAGGTTCTACTTCACCTAATCTAATTTTAATACCTCTTTCGCCGGGACCGACCATCACAAACGGGTTGCACATTACAAGGAAACATACCAGAAGGCACAAAACCAGCACGGGCATACCGAAAAACTTTTTGTCCATTACAATCCTTTCTTTTTCTAACTAAAACTTTAATGCCAGCAAGGCTAATACGACATACAGGGCTGCCACTACAAAAACAAATGCACCAAAAATTATAAGCATTTGTTTGCCATATTTTTGGTACAGATTTTGTCCTGTTATATAGCATAAAGTTATAATACAGAGATTTACCAAAACTATAAGCGATACAAATAAAAATAAAACTCTTATGACCATTACAACCCTCTTTCAAAATTTATTATAAATTATAAAATAAAATCTGTTATCATTTAATAGGTTGATTTAGTTTTTCATTTATAAAAGAGAGCATTTCTTCACAGCATTTTTCCCAGGTAAATTCTCGTGCTCTTAGAATTCCGCGTTCTGCACAAAGTTCTCTATAAAAGTTATCATAGTAGAACTTTTCATATGCATTAATTAGTTCTTCATCTGATTTCGGGTCAATTTTTATACCAGCATTTCCTATTACTTCTGGAAGCGATGATGTATTAGATGTAATAACCGGACAGCCGCATTTCATTGCCTCAAGTACGGGAAGTCCGAAACCTTCATACAAAGAGGGGTAAATGAACATCAAGGCATCTGAATACAATTTGGGCAGTTCTTCGTCCTTCACGTACCCTGTTAAAATAATTTTTGATTTGTCGTACTGTTTAAGAGTTCTATCCAATTCAGCCTCAAAAACTTTCCAATTGCTTCCGCCAAGTACAAGATACAAATCATCAATTTTATTTTTTTCTATAAAAGTTATAAAATTTTTGATAGCAAAAATAATATTTTTTCTTTTACCAAGAGTGCAGAGCGAAAATACATATTTCTTTTTCTCGTCAGATTTACAGGGTTTAAAGTTTTCATTTACACCAAGAAGCGTTGTTTTTATATTTTCAGCTTTAACAAATGGGAAATATTTTAGGACATCTAATCTTGTACATTCCGAATTTGCAAAATAGAAATCCCTGCCATTGATAGTATTATAAACCTTGTAATACCACGCCTTAGCATTTTTAGCCATTCCTGTTTCAAGAACGGGGATAACATCATGCAGCATTCTGAATTTTGGGATTTGTGCATCCTGAATATCTTTCGAAGGAGGCGTAAACGGAGAAAAATACAAATCAAATTCTTCAATTTCCGCAATGCTTTTTTTATTTTTTCTATAAAAGTGAGCATCATAAATCCGGAATAATATTGTAAGTGCTGTTTTTATAATATACGGAAAATCTTTTGCCTTATACAATATACGGGCTATTAATCTATTAATATGGGAATTAGAAGTTATCAGGTGAATATCTTTAAACTCAGATATATTTTTCATGAAATAATAGCGCCTAAAATCGCAATAAAATGTTATATCAATACCTCTGCGTTTGAGTTCTTTGAAAAGGTTTAATGCAACGTAAAATACACCGGCTCTATGCCCGTTATTTTCATCATAGTAGGAAAGTTCAGTACAATCAAAAAGCAGCCTCATGACTTTTTACCTTTTGTAATTATTTTATTCAAACGATTTTTTATTTTTATGCATATTAGATAAATTTCATACATTTTATTTAGAGGAAATACTCTAAACTGCTTAGCCATACGTTGAAGCTGATATTTTTCACTGCCGGAAATAGATAGATACTCTGCAAACGGATATTTCGAATAATAATATTTGCGGTTTGCTTCCAAATTTTGATTAAGCGTTTTTGAAGTTACAGAACCAAAGTGAAAAAAGCAGGCTTCATTTGTCACAAAAACCCCGTATCCGGCCTCTATTGCTCTGTATTTAAAGTCATTATCCTCAAAAAATGCCTGTGTGTAATTTTCATCAAACAAGCCAAGGTTATTAAGAACCGTTCTTTTGGTGATTACGCAGGAAAAGACGCATTCATCAAAGCTTTTTTCATATTTTTGTGCATACTTGAAATTATTTTTAAAATAGTTGATATAAGATTTTTCATCTGTAGTATCATAATGCGGATTAATATGTCTTGGCGAGATAAAGGCAGCTTTTTCAATCTTAAATACATCTTCACATGCTTCAAACCACTCCGGATAAAGCAGAATATCATTATTTAAAAAGCCTATATATTCCCCCTCTGCCAGCTCAGTTCCCTGATTGTTACCGGCAGAAAAACCTTTATTTTCATTATTTAAGATAAGTTTTACATCTTTTAGTGATTTTAGATATTCAACTGTTCCGTCAGTTGAACCATTATCAACAATAATCAGCTCAAAATCTTTTGTATACTTATACAAACTCTCTATAAACTTTTTTGTATACTCCAGCTTATTATAAGTTAATGTTATTACACTCAATTTCATAAAACAATTTTACCTTAAATACACATTTTATGATATATTATACCTATGATGCCGCTTATAAGTGTAATTATACCAGTATACAACGTTGAAAAATATTTAAGAGGGTGTCTTGATTCAGTAATTAATCAAACATATAAGAATCTTGAAATCATTTGTGTAAACGACTGTTCAACTGATTCATCCCCTGAAATTCTTGAAGAATATGCTAAAAAAGACAGAAGAATTATCATCAAAAAAAATCCGAAAAATATAGGATTAGGCCTCACCAGAAATGAAGGAATTAAGATTGCTTCCGGAGAATACATACACTGTCTTGATTCTGACGACTGGCTGGAACTTGACGCTTATGAAATTCTTGTTAAATATCTTGATAACGATGTTGATGCTGTTAGATTTACATACACTTCTCATGATGAAATTACAGAAAAAAAAGAATATATAGGATACTGCATTACTGATTTTCTTTACAAAAAAGTTAATATTTATAACGCCCCTGAATGTTTCAAAATGTGGAAATCCAGTGCCTGGATAAAAATCTATAAAAAAGACTTTATTTTAAAAAATAACCTCTGGTACAATGACTACAGGTGCCTAGAGGACATTGAATATGCAATGCGCTCGGCATTAGCTGCCAAAAATATTATCTTTATCAAAGAAAACCTCCTAAATTACCGTGCAAACAGAAATGGTTCATTGTTAACTAAAAGAGCTCATTATATTGATAATGTCATAAAGGATACTAAATGGGCAAATTCTTTAGATATTGATAAAGAAGTAAAAGCTGAAATCTTAGATTATATATACGAACTGCTTGTTATGAACTGTTTGGATGCATACTACGTAAATGTACTTAAATACAAGCAAATGCGTAAAATCTTTAAAGAAAATATAGATATGGATGTTTTTTCTGTACCTCTTGCTCGAAAATTAACTGAAAAAGTTCTATCATACAGCAGTTTCAAATTCTTTTTATCATATTGTGCAAGACGATTTATCAGGGAACATTTTCCAGAGCTTACAAAAAAATATTTTGCCATTAAGAAAAAGCTGCTTCAAACGAACTAATTTCCCCCTTTAAAACTTTATAGATTTATTATAATATACAAAAATGGATGAGAAAATTAGTATTTTAATGCCAAGCTATAACTATGCCTCTTATATACGAGAAGCTATTGAAAGCGTCATTAAACAAACTTATACTAACTGGGAGCTTATCATAATTGATGATGCCTCAACAGACAGCTCACTGGGAATTATAAAAGAATATCTGCGAAAAGACCCCAGAATAAAGCTTGTTATTAACGAAAAAAATCTAGGCCTTGCTAAAACATTAAAAAAAGGAATGAGCTTTGCAGAAGGTAACTGGATTGCTTTTCTGGAGTGTGATGATATCTTCCAGCCAACTTCGCTTGAAAAAAAAATGGAAGCAGCACAAAGTGGAGCAGAACTTATTTTCTCAGCAGCAGAAGGGTTTGATAATAAAAATAAAATACAAAAATTTGAGAAGCACATTGAAGACATTAATAAATATATTATTAAACTTGATAAATCAATGTTCATTGAAGGTTTTCCAAATTTCGTATACAAAACTAATATTATACCAACCTTTTCTGTTGTAATGGTAAAAAAAGAAATTTTGGCCGGATGTAATTTTAATCCGCTGTGCGAAACTGCACTCGACTATTACCTATGGGCACAGCTGTGTTTTCACAAAATTTATTATATACATGAAAAGTTAACTCTCTGGCGCCTGCATAATGATAGCTACTTAAATCGAAAGCAGTATAGCTGGTTAAGGAAGTTTTTATTTAGTATTTCTATATTTGCTCAAACTGTACAAAATAAAAATAGGATACAACAATTTTTTATTATTGCTAATTCTATTCGAAAACGGCTTATTTATTTCAACATCAGCAAAAATCGTATAAAACTTAGCCTTTTCAATAATAGATATATTTTTGAGAAATTTCTACCCTAGCCTGTTCATTATATTTTGTCCGTAGTATTTCATAAGATTTTGAAGCTGTCTGTCATTGGCTCCTTTTGAATTATGGGCATACAGAGTTCGTTTGTGCTGAAAAATCTGCCTGAATATATCAGTACAAGCAAGTGTTCTTATGTGATTTTGTACAACTCTTATTTTTCTGTTATGAACAAGAGCCATAACCCATAACCATATATCATCAGCATAAGGAGCATATTTCAAGAAGATATCTTCTCTCAAAACTTCATTTGAAAAGCAAGCAGGCGGATACAGAACACCTCCTACACCTGTCAGGAAATTATCATATCGTGCACTTTCCTCTTCAACATGCTTTCTCCAGCTTTCATAAGGTTGAATTTGCCCGTTTTTTAGTATTACACGATGTGCACGATGCAGTTGAATATCTTCCGGATGGGCAATATATGAGTAATAAAGTTTTTCTAACCAATCTTTTGGATAATAAATATCATCATCAGCAGTTATTATTACCGAATCTTTAAATTCTCTAAAAGCATAAATTACTTTTGTATAAGAACGAATATCTTTTACAAAGCAAATTTCAAGCCCGTTTTTTAGAAAACGAGTTATTTCATATGGTAAATCATTAAGACTCTTAAACTCGTCAGACAGCCATAAAATTATACGATCCGGCTTTAAAGTTTGTTTAAAAATTGAATAAAGAGATATAACTAAGTCGTCAAAACGTTCTTCATATGAGGTAAGTGAAACAATGACCGGATGTTTACGCGGTTTTTTATTAATACAGCATTCTGCTCCCAGGTTATCTGCCATAAGTCTTATTAAAGGATTGAAAACAAACCTTAGATGCAGTTTTGTGTTTAATATTTTTTTCAACTCACTGCCTCTTTATAAATTTCATTTATTATAATACTTTCAATCGGCGTATTATTAGTCTGCTTCTCTGTTTTAAGCCTCTCAGCCCACTCTATAATTCTTTTTTCCGCTCTCGTTAATTCAAGATTTTCTAAATTAAAGAACGATAAATAGATTAACCAAATGTGTCTGCCGGAATAATTTAAGTTCCTAAAATCCGGATGGTACTCCGGCAAAAGAACAGACTTACCCAGTAATTTATAAATCCCTTCTGATGTAAATCTATCATAAGCTTCCTGACTGTTGAGATTAAAAGTTTCTACAAGTTCTTTTTTCAGCCTGTGATAACTCATATCATAATTTATATTTTTAAGATATTCTTTCTGAAATCTTGCAGTACTTTCATCAAGCGTAAATCCAAAGCGAAGTGAAAATTTCAACGCACGCAAAATTCGTGTCGGATCATCTTCAAAACTTTTGTCATGCAAAACTCTCAGTTTTTTCGATTTTATATCATCTATTCCACCGAAAATATCAATAATTTCTCCGTCAGTAGTTCGCTTCGCCATTGCATTAATAGTAAAATCACGTCTTTTTAAATCATCTTCTAGTGCACAGCCAATATTTGAAACAACAGGCAAATGACCTTTTTGGGGATAAAATTCTTCTCTTGTCGATGCAATATCAATTTCTTTATCTTCAAACAAAACCCGTACTGTGCCGAAAGCAGGATTTTCTCTTAAAATATTCAACCCTTTTTGTTTAGCAAATTCTATTGCATCACCTTCATAGCAATAATCCGTGTCAAGACTTGGAATACCGAGCATCTCGTCACGGACAACACCGCCTATAAAGTACAGATTCTCATCTTTAAGACTCACCTTTTTTAACCTTATTATTATGAATTACAGAAGATATTAACGCACCTACAATGAACGCAAGCCCCATAACACCGGTAACAACTTCCGGCACTTCGTGAAAAGTCGAAACAAACATTAATATAGCAAGAGTTCCAATAGCCCAGTGAGCACCGTGTTCTAAATATAAATACTGGTCTAATGTTTTCTTTTCTACAAGCATTATAGTAAGTGATCTTACAAACATCGCACCAATACACAGACCAATTGTAATAATTAAAATATCTTTACTAAGAGCAAATGCGCCCAGAACACCGTCCAGAGAAAAAGATGCATCAATAAGTTCCAGGTACATAAAACCTACAATACCAGAGCATTTAACAGTATCAGCACATAATTTAGCTCTGGCTTCCTGACGTCTTTCAAGCCATTCAGCAAGCCCGTCAATAATAAGATATGTAATAATACCGGACAAACCTGACATAAATACAGAACTACGAACATCCGGACTTAATTTCAGCATCAATAATCCAAGTACAGCTAAAGTTACAAAAGAGCAAATGCCTTGAAATTTATGTAAACGTTGTAATCTATTTTCAATAAAGCTAATCCAATGAACTTTTTTACCTTCTTCGGTGAAGTAATCCATAAACAGCATAAGCAGGAATGAACCGCCAAATGCTACTATTGGCGCATGTGTCAAATGAAGATAATGCGCATATTCGTGAACATCATTTAGTGCCATATTTAATACTTTTAAGATACTTAATTTAGCAAAAATTGCAACGACTAATAGAGGAAATAAAAATCTCATACCAAATACGGCGATGAGAATACCCCATGTTATAAAACGATGACGCCATTTTTCTGACATATGCTCAAGCTTCATTGCGTTTACGACAGCATTATCAAATGAAAGACTTATTTCAAGAACGGCAAGAACAAATGCTATAAAAACACAGGTCAAGCCGGTGCCGTTGTGCACATGTTCCCCCCATAAATATGCACATATTAGTCCAAATATTGTTACCAGATATGAACCCAAAAAGTATTTTAACATAAAACTCTCCTTTTAATATTTTGATTATATTATAATTACAAGGTTAAGTAAAATATTATTTAATTTTGTGCTACTATTATATAAAAATTAAGAGAGCAGGTGAAAATGATAAGCCACATAGAAGAAGAATTTGAAAAACTATCCTTAAACTTTATACAGCTTAAAGCTCATGCACCTGTTATTAATGAGGCCGCAAATATTTGTATTCAGGCTTTAAAAAACGGAAACAAAATCCTTTTCTGTGGAAATGGAGGATCTGCGGCGGATTCACAACACCTTGCTGCAGAACTTGTATGCAAATATAAAAAAGAGCGTGCTGCACTAGAGGCAATAGCTCTTACAACAAATACCTCTGTACTTACAGCCGCTGCAAATGACCTTGCTTTTGATTATATATTTGAACGTCAAGTAGAAGCATTTGGAAAAAAAGGCGATGTACTTTTTGCTCTCTCCACGAGTGGTAAGAGTATTAATGTTGTTAGAGCTGTTGAAAGAGCTAACGAATTGGGATTAACAACAATAGCACTAACCGGAGCCGACGGCGGTTCTATTAAATATAAAGCTAAAGTCACTATCAAGGTTCCTTCAGATATTACAAATAATATACAAGAAATGCATATAGCTGTCGGGCATATTATTTGTGAAATAATAGAAAAAGAACTTTTTAATTAATAAGGAGGATTTATGCAAAAAATTTTCGTTACAATTTTTGCAGCAGCATTGATGATTATGCCTGCTCAAGCAGCTACCTGGGTTGCTGCTGACAGAGTTGCTGCCGTTGGCAAAACTATTATTACAAAAAATAACCTGCCAGCTAAAACAACATTCAAAGTTGTAAATGGAGCGGCAGATAATACTAATACTTCTACAACCAATATTGTTCAAATTTCTAGTACTGATTTAACATATGCTGGAACAGACACTGAAGTAGCAGCTGTTATTTCACACGAAATTGGACAAATAATTAACGGCAAATCGGCAAAAGATAATTTTAGAAAAATTGCAAAAAATGCAATTACAAGTAACTTAAGCTCTGACAATATAATAACTACTGCGGCTAACAGTGAATATGTTTCTAACAAAACAAGCCTTAGTGATAACAAAGCTGCAGATATTACAGGGGTTGACTTGATGATTCAAGCCGGTTATAACCCGCTTGCAATGATTGTAGTAGTAACAAAAATGCCAGGAAGCACACTTGAAATTCTTCAAGGAAAACCTGCTAACTCAGAAAGAGCAATGAATATTTATGATTATCTAACTTACAATTACCCATCTAAAGTTAAAGCCGGATATGGATGTCAAGAGTATAGAGCATTTTTAACATATGCTGATCCAATAGTAGCAGACAGAAATTCCAATAAAAAGAAGCTTGATAAGTTTAATAAAGAGCAGGCAAAAAACAAAGCATTAAGAGCTAAAAATATTGCACAATATAAAGCTACCGGCGGTTTGAGCGGCTGGGATGCTTCTTATACTATTTTAAAAACATTAACCGAATCAAGTGAAAAATAAAAGTATAAACGACCGGCTGAATTACAACGGTCGTTTTTCTTGTTATATAATAGACTTGAATGAAGACACATTAGCAGAAGGACAATAGTAAAATGGATTCTAAAATCAAGAGAGAAAAAACTAAAATTGTAGCTACACTCGGCCCTTCAACTTCAAATTATGAGATGATTTCTCAGCTTGTTGATGCAGGAGCCTCAATGTTTAGACTTAATACTTCACATGGAACAGAAGAAGGTCATGCTGCAAATATTGAAATTATAAGAAAAATTTCCCAAGAAACAGGCAAATATATACCTATTCTAATTGACCTGCAGGGGCCTAAGATAAGAGTAGGTAATATACCAAATCCTATTGAAATAAAAGAAGGTCAGGAGATTATACTTGAAGCTACTGATGAGGTTAATAATCCAGATATTCTTCCGGTCGACTATGAAGGAATTGCAGATGATGTTAAATCCGGCGATAAAATACTTCTTGATGACGGAAATATTGGACTTGTAGTTACAGGAGTAAGTAACCATCAGGTCCATGCTAAAGTTTTATATGGCAAACTGATTAAACCTAGAAAGGGAATTAACCTTCCTGGAGCAACAGCCAGCTTAAGCGCTGTTACAGAAAGAGATGTTGAATACATTCGTTTTGCAGTAGAATATGATGCTGATTACGTGGCTTTATCTTTTGTAAGAGAAGCAAAGGATATAGAACTTGCCAAAAAGTACATTAAAGATTACGGCGGAAACATACCAGTAATTGCCAAAATTGAAAAACCTCAGGCAGTTGAAAATCTGGAAGAGATTTTAAAGGTTACAGATGGTATTATGGTTGCCAGAGGTGATTTAGGCATTGAAATGTCACCGGAAGAAGTTCCTATTGTACAAAAATACATCGTTGACCAGACTATCCGTGAAAGAAAAGTTTGTATAGTAGCAACACAAATGCTTGAATCTATGATTGAAAATCCTATACCAACAAGAGCAGAAGCAAGTGACGTTGCAAATGCAATTCTGGACGGCACGGATGCAATAATGTTATCCGGAGAAACAGCAATGGGTAAACATCCTGTCGAAGCAGTAAAAATGATGAGAAAGATTGCAACTAATGTAGAAGACTGCAATTTCTGTCTTTCAAATCTCGATTTGGAAATGAATGACAAATACGATCTTTCTCCACAGGCTATATCAAATGCAGCTGTCAAGATGGCACAAGATTTAAATGCAAAAGCAATACTTGCGTTCACTCACACAGGTTATACTCCGAAATTACTATCAAAATTAAGGCCTACTGTTCCTGTTATTGCCATATCTGATATGGAATCAACCTGCAGACGTTTAAGTCTGTACTGGGACATTGTAGCCGATTATAAACAATGGGATACTGTTCTTGACGCTGATTTATTAGAAAAAATTGATGAATATATTCTTACAAGAACTGATTATAAAAAGGGCGAAAGAATAATTATCATAGGTTCAATACCAAAATTAATAACAGGTCGAACAAATTTCATAAGAGTACACCGTATAGGTGCACCAATGGAAAGATAATCAAAAAAAAAGCTCCGGTTAAAACCGGAGCTTTTTTTCTATACAAGTTTATAAATTAAATAGTAAATTATAGAAGAAAGCAGCATACACGCAGGAATTGTAAGTACCCAAGCTGTTACAATATTACCAACAATTCTCCATTTAACAGCATGCGCATGAAATGTTGACCCTACTCCCATTATTGCAGTAGAAATAACATGCGTTGTGCTTAGTGGTATACCGAAGTGAGAGGCTGTTAGAATTAAACCTGCTGCAGATGTTTCTGCTGCAAACCCGTGAATAGGTTTTAGTTTGATAATCTTATGTCCCATTGTTTTAATAATTTTCCATCCGCCGTTCATTGTACCAGCAGCCATCATAAACGCACAGACAAGGATTACAAATAAAGGAATTTCAAAATCTCCATTAGGGGCTTTATGCAAAACACCGCCTGCTAGCAGGGCCAGCGTTATTATCCCCATTGTTTTCTGCGCGTCATTTGAGCCATGGCTTAATGCCATCAAACCTGATGAAATAAGCTGGAGCTTTCTAAATCTTTTATTAACCCTCTGAGGATTTGCACGATAGAAAATCCTTATAAGGAAAAGCATAAGAGAAAACCCTGCACAAAAACCTAATATCGGAGAGGTAAACATCGGTATTATCACCTTATCCATAAGAGTTGTAAAATGTATTGCACTCACACCTGCTTTTACAATTGTCGCTCCGAGAAGCCCTCCGATAAGTGCATGCGAGGAACTAGAAGGTAATCCTAGATACCAGGTTAATAAATTCCATAGAACTGCTGCCAAAAGAGCACAGAAGATTACTGTCAAAGTTATCATATCAGAGTTGACAATACCTGCCCCAATAGTCTTTGCAACATGCGTACCTGTAAGAGCACCTATAACCTCCAGTCCCGCACCAAATAATACAGCATGCCTAGGTGATAAAACTTTTGTTGAAACAACCGTTGCTATGGCGTTTGCACAATCGTGAAATCCGTTAATAAATTCAAAGATAAGTGCGATTGCAACTACAGCTATTAATAATAAAATCGTTATCATAATTCCAACCCTAACTCTGTTTAAAAGCAATATTCAAAATCATGTCTGAAATGTGATAACAAGTATCCAGCGAATTTTCAATTTCTTTGTATATATCTCTTAGCTTAATTACTTCAAGAGCCTCATACTTACCTGAAAATAAATCAGAAATTGCTTTTCTAAGAATTTCATCGCCGTAAGTTTCAAGCTCTTTCATTTCTATATTTAATTTTGTTATTGCTTCTACATCACTTACTTTTTTAAGATTTTTGATGATTTCCCCTAATTTATCAGCTGATTTAACCAAAATAGAAGCCTGCTCTTTCATTTCTTCTGTATACTTTAATAATCTGTATACTTCTAAGTTTAAGCAGGCTTTTGCAATTCTTTTATTTATTTTGTATAACCTAACAGCTATATATTGGATGTCCTCTCGTTCTAACGGAGTTATAAAACTTTTATTCAGCTGTTTTAAAGTTAGCTTTAATGATATAGAACCCTTTTTCTTGGCTTTTAGAATTTGCTCTTTCTTTTCCGTCGTGAGCCCCGACTCTATAATATCTGCGTATAACCTCGCCGTTTCAATACAAAGTTCCGCACTATTTTGAAATAAAGTGAAAAACATCTTATCCTCAGGCGGCATAATATACGACATCAAATTAAATTTTGGCATGTTGTGCCCTCCTATAACCATACAGCAACAGTTTACACAAAAATACTTCTTAAATAAAGATATCTAATAAAAATTTTATAAAATTTTAATATTTATTTCATGCTATCATATTAGTATGAAAAGAATATTGGTAACAGGCGGTGCCGGATTTATAGGCTCACATTTATGCAAAAGATTACTTAATGAAGGCAATCAAGTTATCTGCCTTGACAATTTTTTCACAGGTTTGCGTACCAATGTCGAAACATTGCTAGCTAACCCGAATTTTGAACTTGCAGAACACGATATTATTAATAAATTTGATACTGAAGTTAATGAAATTTATAATCTTGCTTGTCCTGCAAGCCCTCCGCATTATCAATACAACCCTGTAAAAACATTAAAAACATCAGTATTAGGCATTATTAATATGCTTGAGCTTGCAAAAAAATATAATGCAAAAATCCTTCAAGCTTCAACAAGCGAAGTGTACGGAGATCCTCTGGTTCATCCTCAGATTGAAACTTACTGGGGAAATGTTAATCCGATTGGAATAAGAAGCTGCTATGATGAGGGTAAAAGATGCGCAGAAACTCTCATGATGGATTTTCATCGTCAGTATAACCTCGACACAAAAATTGTCAGAATTTTTAATACCTATGGTCCTAACATGGATCCTAAAGACGGACGTGTAGTTTCTAATTTTATAATTCAGGCTCTTAAAGGAGAAGATATAACAATATATGGAGATGGAACCCAAACGCGCTCTTTCTGTTATGTTGACGATTTAGTCAACGGGCTTGTAAAGATGATGGAATCTGATATTACAGGACCGGTCAACCTTGGCAATCCATCTGAGCGAACCATTTTAGATTTTGCAAAATTGATTATAGAAATAACAGGAACTAACTCCAAAATAGTCCATAAACCTTTGCCATCTGACGATCCGGTAAAACGTCGTCCGGATATTACCCGCGCACAAAAAGAACTTGACTGGACTCCTCAAATTGATATTTATGAAGGTCTTGAAAAAACGATTGAATATTTCAAAAGTATGTAACGAATTGTAACAAAATTTCCTTTTACACTAAAGTTTTAATAAAAAATGCCGTAAATACTAATATAGAATTTAGGGAAAAAGTAAAAGGAGCAGCAAATGTCAACAGATATTTCAAGAGTATACGCATTTCTTGCTAAACAAGGAGATTGGGTCAACGAAGCTGACAAGAACGGAGATGGAGCCGTCATAAAATCTGAATTTAGAGATTTTATGGAAGAAAACTTTGAGTGGAATGGTGAAGAATCAACTGACTCAGCAAAAAATGACCTTATTAACAGCTTCTGGAAAACTATTGATACAAATCAAAGCGGCAAAGTAAGCGGAACAAAACTTAAGAATAAAAACGCGCTTGATAAAAAAGAGCTTGCTGCAATGGAAGATAGAATAGAAATGTATGAAATTCTTAACGAATTTACATCTCAGCTTACTGCTCCGAGCGTAGTCGGTGATGGTGCAAACTGGAAAAAGTCAGTATCAGAAGGCTTAGGTGCACTTATTGAACCATACATAAAAAATGGGGGCACTCCTGAAGATTTACCAGCTTATCTTGCAGAACAAGCTCCTCTGATTGAAGCAAAAGCAACTGCAGATTACTGTGCAAATGAATATCTTGCAGAAATCATGGGTGATGTAAACAAAGAATATGGTTATACATATGGCTCTGACCAGACACTTCAAGGCATGATAAATTCATATATCCAAAGCATGACCGAAGGTGGTGATGCAGAAACTATCCAGCAGACAGTACAGGGCATAATTGACGCTTATGTTGCAACTGCCGGTCTGGGAGATGAAAGCTCTGTAGATATGGGTGATTACGGATATACACCAACCGCTAACAGCCCTCTTAATGACCTGCAAAAAGCTGTCATCAAAACTAAGCTGCAACAGAATGTTCAAGCTTTAGATGATTATGAAACCCATAAAGATTTGTATGAAGAAGCTATGAATACTTATCTTGGTACACTAAAATTCGGTGACTTTGAAGAAGTAAACAGCAATGCAATAGGTGCTTTTGAAGCTTCTGATGCTTATAAAGGCGTAGTTAAAGCAATTGCAACTGAAGACATTTTTGGAAGTGAAGAGTTAAAATCAGCTTTAGCTAGTGCAATCAGTGAATCTTTTGCAGAAAGACTCAACAGTATTATGCCTGGAGAACTTGAAGCTTATGATAAATTATTAGCTGAAGCAAAAACCAAGGCTCAAAACGGTGACTTTGATACGGCTGGCGAATTAGATACTCAAAAACTTATTGATTGGGTCGTTGAACAGGCTAAATCAAATCTAGCAGAATTTTATCCTAACGGATTTGGTGATATGCCATTGGAAGACATGAATACAATGTACGATGCATTAGTTGCTTCTGCTAAAGAAAATAAGGATGCATCAAAGATTAAAGAAGCAGCCATTTCATATTGCAAAGCAGTTTCTTCAAAAAGCACATCTTTAGCAAACGCTGTAAAAGAAATTTTTGGTGACAGTTATGCGACTAATATAAACAAACTTCTTTCCGGTGAAATAGAAGAGAAAATGAGCGAATTAAAAGCCAAGGTTCTTGAGATTGGTGATGCGTCTACATTTACAGTCAGCGCTTGGAATGGTCTTCCTGCAGATGGTACAGTTTTAAATCCAGGCAGCTCTGCAACATATTCAATTTCGGCAACTGTTGATACACACGGAGCAAACCAGCAGAATATTTCTTACTCATTAGTAAGTGTTTCAGGTGGTACAGCAACTTGCTCACAATTCGGAGATTTAAGTATTACAGCCGGTTCAAGTGAAGGATATATAAATCTAGAAGTTGCAGTACTAGTAGATGGTATCACAATTGGCACAAAGGCTATTTCTATAAAATGTGAAAAAACTGTAAGTGGATTAGTAAACAACATTGGTTACGATTCCTGGGGTGGAACGTCAGAGCACCTTGAAGTTTACGGTCTGCCTGGAGTTGGTGACGGCGGGGCACAAGTAACATCTCAAAGTTTTGCCGACTTATACAATAACAATGCCGTTATTATGCTTCATATGAAGAATAATAACAGCACTTACACCGATACTGTAAAAAATAGATTATCAGAATTATGCGGCTATATAGTAAATGCTCTTGTCAGCAAAGGACTTGATGCAACAAAATTACAAAGTGCGTCAAGCCACGTTGTAGACACCTTAATGAGTAATTATTACAGAAAAGGTAAAAGTGACGACAATACAGAAGGCACTGCATTAGGTACCAGAGTAAGCAATAAAATTAAAAATGGTGAAATGACTGGAGTTGTTAAGTTCACTGACTTTAAGAGAAAAGACTATCAAGTTAACATGGTAAGCTTCAAAGAAGTTGTTGATTTAATCTTAAAAGAATATGGATATTAGAGAAAAAGGTTGTTCTTTAAAGAACAACCTTTTTCTATGCAATCTCAGCTCTTGTTTTTTGAGATAAGTCCGTAGTGTTATTCTGAGGAAGATGGATTAATTCTGCAGTATTATCAATTTCTTCCTGTTTTTCTACCATTTCTTTTGTTACTACAAACTTAGTAATATCATGCTTTGTAGGAATGTCATACATAACGTCAAGCATTAATTCTTCAACTATAGACCTTAATGCTCTTGCTCCGGTTTTACGCTTAATTGCCTTTTTAGCAATCAAATCAATAGCATCCGGTTCAAACTCTAAATCAACACCATCCATCTTGAGCAAGCATTGATACTGTTTTAAAACAGCATTTTTAGGTTCTGTTAATATCATTTTTAAAGTAGCTTCATCAAGAGCATCCAATACAGCATAAACAGGTATTCTTCCGATAAATTCAGGGATTAAACCGAATTTAAGCAAATCTTCCGGCTGTAATTTTTTTAGCAATCTTGCAGCTGCCTGTTCTTTTTCAGCCTGTGTTGGAGCTGATTTTCCAAAACCTATTGAAGAACCATCTTTTACTCTATGCTCAATAATTTTATCTAAATCTACAAATGCACCGCCGACAATGAAAAGAATGTTACTAGTATCAATCTGTATCATTTCCTGCTGCGGGTGTTTTCTTCCGCCCTGAGGAGGTACATTTGAAAGAGTACCTTCAATAAGTTTTAATAAAGCCTGCTGTACACCTTCACCTGATACATCTCTTGTTATAGATGTATTTTCAGATTTTCTGGCAATTTTATCAATTTCATCTATATAGATAATGCCTTTTTCAGCTTTCTTTGCATCATAATCAGCATTTTGATATAATCTCAAAAGAATGTTTTCAACGTCATCACCGACATAACCGGCTTCAGTAAGAGTTGTAGCATCTGCAACAGCAAATGGAACATCAAGCATTTTAGCAAGAGTTTGCGCCAATAAAGTTTTACCGCTTCCGGTAGGTCCTACTAGAAGAATATTTGATTTCTGTATTTCTACACCATTTGTATCTTCCTGTTTATTATGTTTAAGACGTTTGTAGTGATTGTATACAGCAACAGAAAGAACTTTTTTAGCATCATCCTGACCTACTATATGCTGATCCAGATAAGCTTTTATTTCATGAGGTTTTGGTATTGCTTTTTCTTCAATATCGTCTGATGATTTTTCAAGCTTTTCACCGTTCTTTTCTTTAGCTTCAAAAAATTCTTCATCTAATATTTCATTGCACAACTCAACGCATTCATCACAGATAAATACATCCGGTCCTGCAATTAATTTCTTTACCTGATCCTGCGTTTTACCGCAAAATGAACATTTTAGCCTATCGTTTGATGACATATTTTTCTCCTGTTAATTGGGCTGTACAGGGGCAAAGCCCCTTAAATCACCTAACCCTCTTTTGTGATAACCTTATCAATCATACCGTACTCAAGAGCTTCCTGAGGAGTCATGATATAATCTCTATCAGTATCTTTTTCAATCTTTTTAATTGATTGGCCTGTATTAGACGCCATGATTTCATTTAATGTCTTTTTAATTCTCAAGATTTCTTGAGCCTGAATTTCAATATCTGTTGCCTGACCTTGAGCACCGCCTAAAGGCTGGTGAATAAGTACTCTTGAATGAGGAAGAGCCATTCTCTTACCTTTAGCACCTGAACAAAGCAGAAATGCGCCCATTGAAGCGGCCTGTCCTAAGCAGATTGTTTGAACATCGGCTCTAATGTGCTGCATTGTATCATATATTGCAAGCCCTGCAGTAACGCTTCCTCCTGGAGAGTTGATATATAACATAATATCTTTTTCCGGATTTTCACTATCTAACAATAATAGCTGAGCTACAATCAAGTTAGCAACCATATCATCTACAGGAGTTCCAAGGAAAATAATTCTTTCTCTTAATAATCTTGAAAAAATATCAAAAGAACGCTCTCCTCTGCTTGATTGTTCAATTACTACAGGTACAAAACTCATTTTCAAAATTTCCTTTCTTATTTATTATAAAAGACAATATCATTATACATTACAAAAATAATTATACAAATAATCGTTTTGTATGATATTATCCTCTCACTTATTGGGTTATTTCTATTATAGCATAAAAATTAAACATAACATTTTATATGAAATGTTATGTTTATATAATACCTCTACATTATTTTTTTTGCGTCTTTTCAAATTTTTGTTACAAACTTGTTACAAATCTGCTTTATAAAAAGTATTATACATAAAGCCATAATACAGCCATTTATAATGTAACATTTCATATAAAATGTTACATAAATAGAATTTAGTAAAAGGAGATTGGTATGACAATACAAAAAACAGGATTTTTAAAACAACTTTCTAACGGCTGTAAAGTTTATACTCAGAAAGTCGGGACTAATGCAGTAACAGAAGTTCTCAACAAGGATGGAATGCATACTGCAAGCCGAATTAAATCATTTAACAGATACAGCTGTGGAAATAAAAAGGTTGTAGAACAGACTAAGCTTACAAGAAAATTAAACAACGGAATTGACACTATTGAAAAAGAAGTTACACACCGAGTTTATGACAATAACAATAAATTGCTTGGCACCAGAACACTATTCTCTTTTAATACGTCTGAAACAGACAATACTTATGCAGGATTGTTAAAACTAAAACCTCTAGAAAAAATAATTAAAGCAGGAAAAAATACTATTAAGACCACACTCAACTCAATTGATGGAATTAGAATAAGAAAAGATTATTTCAACGAACAAAACACCTTATTTAGAAGAATATGGTTTAATAAAAAAGGCTTACCCGCATTTGATTCTGCAAAAAAATAAAAAAGGCTTGCAATATGCAAGCCTTTTTTATGCTTCTTCAAACATATCTTTTCCTACAGCACAAAGTGGACATACCCAATCTGACGGTAAATCTTCAAAAGCTGTGCCAGGAGCTATACCATTATCAGGATCGCCAACTTCCGGATCATAAATATAGTGACATACTGTACATACATATTTTTGCATAAATTTATTCCTCCTTATTTACACATTAAACTATATTTTTAGAGATTTTACTATTGTATCTACAACATTATCCATCTGTTCAATTTGTTCTTCCTTCAATGTCGATTTTATACAAATAGAATCATCAAGGATTTCAGTTCCTTTGAGTTTTTCAAGAATTTCTCTCATTTGCCCCCCGCATGCCGGAGCCCAGCTGCCATTTTGAATAACAACATATTTTCTATTCTGCAGATTATGTGAAATTAATATGTGTAAAAAAGTTTCCATTGACTCAAAAATCCCTGCATTATAAGTTGTTGTTGCAAGAACAATATGAGAGAATCTAAACGCTTCAGAAAGCACAAAAGACGGATGCGTCATTGAAACATCAAACATTTTGATATTTCTCACACCGCTATCTGCAAGCTTTGATGCAAGCAGACTAACTGCACTTTCTGTTCCGCCGTAAACAGATGAATACGCAATCATAACTCCATTTTCTTCCGGTAAATACAAGGACCATTTGTTATATTTGTCCAACAAAAGATTAATATTTTCTCTTATCATTAAACCATGAAGAGGACAAATCATCTTTATATCAAGTGCTGCAGCCTTTTTTAGCATCATTTGCACCTGAAGCCCGTACTTTCCAACAATATTAGTATAATATCTTCTTGCCTCAGCAAGATAGTCACGTTCCCAGTCAACCTCTGAATCAAACAGGTTTCCGTTTATAGCACCAAAAGTACCGAATGCATCTGCCGAAAACAGAATTTTATCTGTCTTGTCATAAGTTATCATAACTTCCGGCCAATGAACCATAGGAGCCATGATGAACTGTAACTCGTGAGTTCCAGTGTTGAGGATATCTCCTTCCTTTACAACCTGAACTCTTGAATCGACTTCAAAATCAAAAAACTGCTTTATCATTGTCACAGTTTTTTGTGTACAAACTATTTTCAAATCCGGATGAACTTTAATAACTTCACCTAGCAGTGCGCAGTGATCAGGTTCCATATGCTGCACAATAATATAATCTAAATGTCTGCTGCCTAAAGCTTTGTTCAAATTTTCATAAAATTGTTCTGCACAAACCTTGTCGACAGTATCAAAAAGAACGGTCTTTTCATCCTTTAGTAAATAAGAATTATAAGACATGCCATCTTTTACTGGATAGGCACTTTCGAATAAAGAAAGTTTTCTGTCTGAACAGCCTAAATATATAAGATTTTCTGTAATTTTCCTTATATTATGCATTTTCTACTCCTAATATACGTATAAACTTATTATAACGTAAAAAAATTATACATATCCTATGTAAGGAAGATTTCTATACACTCCATCATAATCTAAACCATACCCGACTAAGAATTTATCATCAACTTCCAGACCGTGATAGTCCGGGTCGATTTCAACTTCACGCTTTACTCTTTTATCAAGAAGCGAACAGAATTTAACAGATTTTACCTTAAAATTGTGGTTTATAAAGTCCATTAAAAATTTTGCCGTATGTCCGGTATCGATAATATCCTCGACTATTAATACATTCTTTCCATTCAAATCCGGCAGAGAAATATCCACAGCATTAACTTTGCCAGTTGAGGCAAAACCTGAGCCGTAGCTTGATAACCTTATAAACTCCATATGTACAGGCATTTTCAAATGTTTTGATAAATCAACTGTAAACATAACAGCCCCTTTTAGTACACAGATTAGAAAAAGTTCGTCATCTCCGTAGTCAGAATTTATACGTACGCCAAGCTCTTTAATGGCATTTTGTATTTCATCGCTTGTAAAGAGTGTCTTTAAATCTTTTTCAGTTATCATTTTTCCCCCGTTAAATTACTTCTACAACATGGGTTGGTTTATCTTTAACAGCAATCTTGCTGCTCAGTCCTACTCCAACTGCCCATAGAACTTCATCCTCTTTACATAAAAGCATAAGAGTATTTCTGTTATGTCTTGGTACCCCTTTAGAATTAAGATATTTTTTCAACTTCATTGAACCCGACATTCCAAAAGGACTTATCACGTCACCGTCTTTTCTTGTTCTTAACAAAAGCGGAAATTTTACTCTTGAGAAATCAACATATGCAAACTTTGAAGTTGATTCCGGAAAAACAAACAGCTCTTTGTCTTCATATTTACGAATAACAAATGTATTTTCTCCAAATTGATACTCACCCTCTCCAGAAATTTCTATTTCTGTATTATTTACAGTTTCGGTTTCCTGTTTTCGGGAAGGAATTATTTCTATAGTTTTTTCATCTGCATAAAGCCATAGTGCCGTTGCAAGAGATTTAGTACTGCCGTTACGCTGATTTATATTCTCTTCTATAAACTCATAAATCTCTGTGATTTTCTTATAATCGTAATCCAAATCGAGTGACTGTATGAATTCATGCAAAAGACGCATTTTTACAGATTTAGAAAGAATTCTGTATTCTATAGGATTTATCTTTCCATCACTCAATACCTTATCTCTTATGGGTGTTAAATATTCTTCAATTATATCATTATCGCTTTTGGCAATTGAAGAAAGAGTATTAAGTGCATCTTTTACAAGAGGATTAATTTTTTCCAGTGAAGGAATTACATTTAATCTCAGATAATTTCTCTTGTAAGCAATATTTGCATTAGAAGAATCATTATTAGGCGCAAGATTATTTTCATTGCAGTAATCAATAATTTCTGCACGTTTTACAGTCAAAAGCGGTCTGTAAAAATATCCGCGTTTTTCTGAAATACCTTTTAGCCCGACAATTCCTGTACCCTTTATTATTCTATAAAGAAGTGTTTCTGCATTATCATCATAATTGTGTGCTGTAAAAACAGCATCTGCATCATATTCTTCATAAGCTTCTTCGAAAAATTCATATCTGGCAATTCTTGCATCATTTTCAGTTTTCTTAATATTTTTAGATGCAGTCTGAGTATAGAACTCCATCCCCTTAGCGCTCGCAAAAATTCTGCAAACCTCCTGCTCGCGCAGAGCTTCTTCTCCCCGCCAATTATGGTTATAATGTGCTGCAACGACATTCAAGTCAATAAATTCCGGCAAGTTTTTAATTTTAGACAAAACATCAAGCAGGCACATAGAATCAAAACCTCCGGAAAAACCGACTATGATAGTTTTATCCTGCAAGCTGTATTTTTCTAAAAAATCAACAACTTTTTTGACAATACCCTGCATTTTTTCTTTATTATCCGTTATAATTTTTTCCTCTGCCCTGAATACCGTGCCTGATTTCTACAGCATCAACTCCGAGTTGATCTAATGCTTTCATCGCAAGAGATTCCGGCTCATCAATAATTGCCAGAAGCAAATCTACTGCTTCAATTTTTTGTTTATTGGATTTTTTTGCGGAAATCCAGGCTTTTTCAAGCACCTTTTTAGCGCGTTTTGTAAAAGTTATTTCTCTGTCAAAATACTCATTACCATATCCGACAAGGTTTTCTACCACAACTCTTGCATCGCGCATTGTTATCTCTAAATCATTCAAAACCTCAAAAGCTATACTGGTTCCTTCCGCAATAATACCAAGCAGAAACATTTCCGTGCCGACTATATTACGCCCGATACGACGTGCTTCTTCCTTAGCAAGCTTCATTATTGTCAAAGTTTCAGGCATTTGTTTTTCAATCGGTTTCAAAATATCTTCTGACATCTTTTCACTGTCTATTCCAAGTGACTTAATAATATCGTAAGCTAAGCCGCGTTTTGTCTTTAAAACACTCAGCACAATATGTTCAGGTGTAATAACAGAAGAGCCCAGTTCTTTTGCCGTTTGAAGCGCCGAATTCATTACAAGAAAAGCATTTGGAGTAAAAATAATTTTCTTACCTTCATACTCTGCCTGTCTTGAACTCTGCTCTGCAAGTTTGTTTTCAAAAGTTTCAAAATCCAGACCGTACTTCTTAATGGTTTCCACAAGCTCTGAATTTGAAGATTCAAGAATTGAAGCCATTATCTGCTCTGTACCAAGAATTTCGTAACCAGCTGCAGAGAGTTTTGACACAGCTCTGTCAAAAACATCTGAAAGCGCCTCACCTTCATATACAGCTTCAAAAGAACTTCCTTTGTCTTCATCTTCTTCTGCTTCAGGATGCTCAAGCCTTTTAATCTTTTTTTGAACAAGTTTTGTTAAAATATCCTTTGAATTATAGATATCAAAATCAAACTTCCTCAATATTTCCTGAATATTATGATTTTTCTCCGTAATAACAGTCAAAAACAGGTGTTCAAATAAAATATTTGAATTACCGGATTTTGCAGCAAGATCAAGTGTATGTTTCAAAATATCTTTCACTGCATGGCTGAAAGGTATATTTTCAGGAATACGCGATGCTTTTTTAAGGCATTTTCCGACCTCATCTGACATTGCCTCAAAAGTGACATTGTACATTCTAAATAACTTTAGTGATACCCCTTTTGCCTCTTTGACAAGTGCTAGCAGGAGATGTTCCGGCATAACTTCATCACAGCAGGTTTCTCTTGCCAGATTTTGCGCTTCATAAACTGCATTAACAGCTTTTTCCGTAAAACGTTCAAACAAAACTATTCATCCTCTTCATCATCTAATGATTCAATAAAAGCGCAAACTTTTTTGAATTCTTCTTCGTCTTCAATGTTTTGGAAATAGCCGTCTTCGCCTTCTTCGATATACTCCATAACAATAACTTCGGAATCATCGTCTTCTTCATCCTCTGTTACAGGAAGAAGAAGTGCGTAAGTCTTGTCTTCAAAATCTATAACATCATAGATTTCGCATTTTACAATTTGTCCGTCTTCTCCGTAGATTTCTACGAATTGTTGTTCCATTTCCTGATTTTCTTCGCTCATAATCATTTCCCTAAATACTGTTCTAATATTATACAGGCACTTTCGATATCGACAAGTCCTTTATTTTTTCTAAAATCGACCTTGCGGCTTTTTAACCTTTCTTCTGCTTCTTCAGAAGTTAATCTTTCGTCTTCCAATATTATATCAAAACCAATTAATTTTTGTGAAAATTCTATACAATTTTCTCCTTGAAAGCCTAAAGTACCGTCCATATTGTACGGAACACCTACAACTATTTTCTCAACCCTGTTTTCTTTTGCTATTTTAGTAATCTCTTCTATAGCTTTCTGCTCGGGTTCTCTCTGAATACAGGTACATGGATTTGCAATTACCTGCAAGTAATCACTCAAAGCAACGCCAATTCTTTTTGTTCCGACATCAAGCGCCATTATTTTATGCATTATCTACCCACCTTGCTTCAATGCTGGAGATTATCATATCAAGCTGCAGCAGCTTAAAATCATCGGTATTAGCCTTAGTACGTTTTTCAAATATATTTGAAGCTTTTCTTTGATTTTTCAGAATATAGCGCTTGCCGACATAATACTCGTAAATACTTTTTCTAATAATGTTTGTCAGGAAACTGTAATTAGAGCCCAGCGAATAAAATATTTCTGCGAGTTCTTTATCACCCTTGAGCATTCTTAAGTAGGCTGCCATATTAAACATAATAAGCTTATAAGCGAGTTCCTGCGCGCTATAAATACTGTCGAAGTTATCTGCGACAAACTTATCCAAATCAACATTAAAATTATTTGCTTTAAATTCTGATGACAATTTTTCTATAAAAGTTTTAAATTCTTCTGAAGTAATTTCGTCAAAGAACCAGTTTTGCACATAATCACTAAGACAAAGTTTATCAATATCTTTCTGGTTTAACTCTTTCTTTTCCAGATAAAAAGCCGGCTTTTCCGCCTCTATATCGAGAAGAATACTCTGCCAGCAGATATATTCATACGGCACAGGGTCGTTGTTCAAGTGTGAATTTTCTTCAGCCTGCTCAAGCAGATACTTTGCTACACCTGCATTAATCTCATATTTTTCTTGATAATTATAAAACTTATCAACAATTTTATAAAAATCTTGTTCTGTCATTGAATTAAAGCCGAAAGAATCAAGAATTCCATATCTAGGGTTTATAACAATTGCAAGAAATTGCAGTGTTTTATTTGCTCGTATTCTTGAGAAAATAATCGCCATGTTGCCATGCCCGTCAGGGAAAGAAGTATAAATTTTATACGGCTTTGATTCCTGCAGAATATTTTTGTAAAATTCTTCTGTATTATCAACCCTTACACCAGCCATTTTAAGTTCAGAGAGAGCCTTATTAATCCTTGAGAGCAAATCTTCTTTTGCATATTTTTTTGCATTTTCAAGCGCATGATAAGCAAGCTGTGATTTAGAACGGCCGAGAATTTCCAGAGCTGTATACCCGACTTCTGTATCAATATAGTATAAAAATACAGGAATAAGGATATTTGCAAGGGCATCATAGGCATAATCTTCTTCAAGAGATTTTATAAGAATAATTTTATCGCTGTCACTGATTGCGTTCAGAAAATCCATAAAATCAATCTGTGCTTCCGGATTCATAATAGCCGTTTCAAGAAGCTGCTTTGTTTCCCTGTTAATAAGTTCATTAAACTGTTCAAAATATCCGCTGATTACTTCATAATCAATTTTATTACCAAGGTCTTTAAGCATGTTAAAAGCTATCATCTTAACATGGTCGTTATATTCAGGAGCTTTAATAACATTCCAAAGTTCATCATTCAGCGTATCTTTATCAATAAGCTCCATCAAAAGCCAGCAAATCATCACCGCTTTTTGCTCATTCGCATTAACCAGCTCTCTGATTAACACCTCGAGAACAGTTTTTTTATCATCAATATTTTTTAAGTCAGTAATCAAAGAAGCTTGCGGCTGCGTTGACGTCATCAACGCTGTCAAAGTAGCAAGAATTTCTGCTTTTATTTGAATTTTATTCATAAAACCTCATCTTTAATTTTTATGCCAGAAAGCATCGAGAATTTTTTGTGCATCGGAAGACAGCATTCTATCCTGCAAAATCAGGTACTGTACCGCAATCATTACACACTCGGAGCAAATATTCACCCCCGGTCCTTTCACCATTTTCAGAACTTCCTCATTAGACCTTCCACAGAAACTACAGCAGACTTCTTCGTTCTTATTGTTTCCATCGGATTTACCCCCGAGTTTAATGACATTATCGTCTGACATAGACCTCTCCTTATTCAAATTTGATTGTAACTTAAAAAAGAGGTTTGCGCAAGGCATTAAGATAGAAAAGAGCTGTATTGGTTCTGCATATTAGAAATCAGCATATCCATAGAGTTAAACTTTTTATTAAGCCTTGCCCTATACTTTTCAATAGCTTCATTTCCGCTTACAATTTTATTCTCAATTTTATTAATTTCACGGGCATAAGCGGCATCGGCAATAGAGAAATAGCCTATTACAGACTGCAATGAGTTTTCCACAATACTTTCAACCTTTGTAAACACACCGTCTGTCGCAGTAGAACTACCTTTTATTCCGGTACCAATCAGCAGTTCTTTAACAGCATCACTGTCAGCTTCATATGCATCAAGGAACTTGTCCTTATCAAAAGTAAGATTGATAATACTTTCATTTGAAGTAGAAACATTATTTGCACTTGCAGAAGTAACAGAAATACCAATCGCATCAAGATTTTTAAATACAGATGCATTTCCTATAGAACTCATCATTGCACTTCTAATCTGATTTCTGAGCATTTTTAACGTTGTCTGGTTTTTCAGGCTTCCGTCTTTTGCAACTGCCTCATCAACATTTTTCATAAGTTCGTTATATGAATCCACAATATCAGAAAGCGAGTTTGCAACGGTTTCTTTGTCTTTTTCAACCGTAAGTTTGACAGCGGAACCGCTTGTTACCCCGTTTAAATTAATAGTAAGACCTTTAATACGTGTTATATCACTTGTAAGAATATTAGAAGTCGAGGTATATGTAGTTCCGTTAATTGATACTTTCGAATTTTCACCAAGATTTTGCGAGTCAGTAACCATACGTGCTTTTTTCACAGATCCGTCAGCATACCATTCTGTTTCTGTGTATCCCATAATATCAGTGAAGTTGCTTGTACCTGCTTCAATATTGATAAACGCCTGACCTGTTGAGCGAGATTTGATAACCAGCCTTCCGTTAATGCTGTCCCAATAAGCAGTTGCATTTGCGGTATCAGAAGAATTTATCTGCGAAATAATATCAGACAGCGTGGATTTATTGGTAATCGTAATCATCTGATCCCCTACATAGAAAGTACCTTCCTTAACATCACCTTTACGGAAAAGTCCGGTTTGCGTCAGAACAGAACTTTCGTTAACACAGTAGAGCGCACGTGCACTTACTGAACGGCCTTCTTCATCTTCAGCCAATCCAGTCACTGCAAGAAGATTTGAGGTATCTGTAGTAGTTCCTGCCTGAAGTTCGACATCATCATCTTTTGAGTATATAACAAGTTTTCCTTCTTCAAATTTCAAATCAACATCAGAGAATCTTGAAGCTATTTGCGAGCGTAAATCGTCGAAGGTATTATCAGAATTTACATTTATAGTAGCTTTTTCTCCGTTTCTGAAAATAGAGAATGTTCCGCCTGTAATATTAAGCGTCTTTAGCTGAGTATCCAGCCCTGCATAATTAGCAGCAGACAGAGTTTTTTCCTCAACAATTGTTGTTTTCTGGACAATTGCACTGGTACTTTCCATAAATCCATCCATAGAACTTTTATAAGCCAGATGGATATTTGCATTCGGATTAATTATTGAAGATGTCGTTCCATCAGCTAGAATAGAAACACCGTTCATTTCGCTGATATAGAGTTTACCCCCGACAAATGATGCCTGCACTCCGACAGCTTCAAGCTTGTCTATTAATGAGCCGAAAGTTTCCGTATCAGTAATCTGTATAGCAATATTTTTGCCGTCTACCTGAAGTGCCAGATTTCCTGCGGATTTAAGAGTTGTATCCCCCCACGGGGTGTCAAATACACTGAGCAGAGTATCTTCTGTTGCCGTAGCGGTATGTGTAACGGTTTTATAAAGAAGCTCGGAGCCGGTATATGAGAAGCTTGAATCAGGACCGGCTGTTCCAAATAATTTTTCAACGACATTAGAAGCATTAGAAACGCTGTTTGATTTTGCGACATAAGAGTTGCCATTTCCAATCAGCACAAGACTTGCCGAGCTTCCGTTATTAATAAGTCCGGTTTGGATACCGAAAGATTTAAGAGTATTCATAAATGACCCAATTGTTTCATCAGAAGATATAAGGGCCGTGTATTTAACTCCGTTATTGTAAATATAGTATTCACCGGCAGTTACACCAAGACTTGCCAGCGATGTCGATTCAGAAGCGGCTACAGTTGCAGTAACCTTTGTGGTAACCCGCTGAGAGCCTGTATAGCTTGATTCATTAACAATGGCCGAGCTTCCGCCAAACAGTTTATTTACTATATTTGAAGCATTAGAAGTATTGCTTGATTGAGCTATATAAGCATCACCGCTGCCTGTAAGTACAATTTTAGAGCTGCTTCCATTCTTAACAAGTTCAGCTTTTATACCATAGCTGCTCAGGGTTTCCATTAATGAACCTATTGTTTCATCAGAAGAAATTTGCAGAGTATGCCTGTTACCGTTTGTATAAATATAATATTCACCTGCTGTTACCCCGTAAGCTGACAGGAGAGCAGTTGAATCTGCAGCCTGCGTTGATGTAGAAGTTGATGTCAAAATTTCTTTGCCGGTATATTTATAACTATCTGCCGTTGTATTGCTTCCGAAGAGTTTTTCCACAACATTAGAAGAATTTGAAACACTGTTTGATTTTGCTATATACGAATTGCCGCTGCCATTGATAATAAGCTTTGAGGTCGAGCCGTTATTGATTAATCCGGCCTGAATACCGAACGAGCTTAGCGTATCAATAAATGAGCCGAGTGTTTCATCAGAAGAAATCTGTGCAGTGAATTTTACACCGTTGTTATAGATATTGTATTCGCCTGTAGTAACTCCAAGGTCTGCAAGTTTAGTTTCCCTTGTCGCGGCTGCTGTTACTGTGCTAACCGAAGAAGCTGAAAGCGGTGTACCGCCTTTTGTTTCATAAGATTTATTATAAGAAGCTCCCATTAGATATGTACCAAGTGCACCTGAGATGTTAAAATCAGAAAGAGAATCAGTACTTACTGAAAATCTGCCTGTTGCGTCTATAGAAGCGTTCAAGCCCTGAGCTTTGAAGGCATCCAGCACTGAGCCCAGCGTGGAAGTCTTCGAGAAGTTTACAGTAAAGTTTTTCAACAAACCTTCTCTGGTTTTTGTCTGCATTACTAATGAAGCAAACCCGCTTGAATCAAAAGTCAGTTTTGTACCGTTTGCATACGCAAGGTTGCCGAGCTGTGTTTCAGCAGTTGCTATAACTTGAGCAGTAGAGCTTATTGAGCCTGTTGTTGTATTTACGGTACCTGTAGTAGAAGTTTTATTAAGAGATAGTTTTAACAGCGATACAAGATTTGAACCACCTGAAGCTGTTGAAATAAAGGCATTTCCGTCACCGGTAATTGTAACAACACCTGCAGAATTTATGCTTCCCTTGAGCCCGTAAGCTGCTATTTGATTAAAGAAGTCTTGCAGTGTAGAAGTTGAATCTACGTATAAAGTTTCAGTACTGCCATCAGCTTTGTGCACAAGAATATTGCCGTTACCGTTCTGGAAGCCATCAATCTGTTCTAATGTTGTAGTCGCTGTTGCCGTATGTGTTGTAACTGTTTTAATAGTTCTTGATGAAGTATTTTCATATGCAGCGTTTCCAATAACCTGATATGTGTAACCGGTACCGACACCTTTAATTTTTAGAGTTGATTTTAGATTATCAGATATGGTTTCAACCCATTCAGTATCATTTAATGAACCGATATTAAGCTTACCTGAACTAGTATCATATCTGGCACTAACACCATAATCTGTAAGAATTTTTATAAATTGTCCAAGTGTCATGTCAGGAGTAATAATTTTCCAGGTAACATTTCCATCAGTATTGTTCATAGAAATTGTTGCATTTGCAGTCAAACCTAGCTGCCGTAGTGTTTTAGAATCATTTTCGGCTTTTTTATCGCCAACTCTTGTATTAGTTTTAGAATTTGTATTCTGGTAAACATCGCCCATTTTATAAGAAACATTGTTACCGGCATCTTCCAATTTAAATATATCCTGAAATATTGAATTATATCTGGTTATATAAGTCATATTGTTGTTATCAATCTTTTTTCCGGTAATAGTAAGTTTACCGTTTTTTAATGTAGCATTAAAATTGCTATTACTGTTAATAGCTGCCAGCAAATCACCAACAGTTGAGCTTGAGTTTACAGTAAAGAAAAGTGTAGAATTAGAAAAGCTGGTTGCGCTATTCATTTTTCTATATGACAAAATCTCATATCCTCTATTATAATCAAATCCAAGAGCTGTTAATTTAGTTTCAGCAGTTATTACGAGGTTTTCTGCCGATGCTGTACCCAGAGTTTTGGAAGTTGTTGTGGTATATAAATCATTGCCCCCTGAAGCTGTATACGTGTATCCCTTTCCGACCTCGATTTTCAGAGCTTTTTTGAAATCTTCTGCCAGTGACGGATTTCCATAAGAACCAGAAGTTGAAGATACTCGTATATCTTTTAAGATATTTCCGCCGCTTCCTTTTTTAATTGAAAGCTTGCCATTAACCAGCGTAGCACTCACTCCAACTGTATTGTTCAAGAAATCAAGTACTTCAGCCATGGTTGTACTACTGTTTAATGAAAAAGTCTGATAACCAGAGTTATACCCTGTACCCCCACTCCATGTATAAGGAGTATAGTACTCAAAGTCTAAATAATAAACGCCAGAACTTATACCTAAAATATCATTCATTGTAGTATTTTGCCTGATTGAAGTTATGCCATAAGTAAAGCTGCCATATTCAGGTAAATTAAATCTATCCCTAAGTTTCGAATTTATAGAGCTCAGATACTTCTCTCCATTAGAGCTGAACGAAAGTTTTCCATCTTTTAATGTCACATCAGGTCCGCCATTAGTTTTTATGAATTCCATAAAATCTCCTACTGTAGTATTAGACCTGATTGTAAAAGATTTAGATTTGCCACTAATATACATATTATAGGTTTGGTAACTACTTCCGCCATCATGCAAGCCTAGCTGAACAAAAGTTGTATTTGCTGTAATTGTTGTAGCAGATGCACTTCCATTTGTAATAATTGTATAATAAACTTTATCCGAAGATGTCATAGACCAGCTGTTTGTAACATATGCCCCCCCCCCCCCGCCGGTATAGTCTTTTGCTGTAATTGTTTCATTAGCCCTGATTGTAGTTGTCCATCCGACAAGGTCTGAAAAAGTTCCGGTCATAGAGTATCTATTAGAGCCCAAATACATTGTATTATTGTTGCTATTCCAATATACCCACGTATTATAAGAATACCTCAAAGCATTATAGAACTCACTCCAGGTTGTTGTAGCAGTAACTGTCATAGTGTACATGGAGATCTCATAGTCCTCATATCTGCCATTTACATATCGACTATTTCTAGTATTTAAAATGAGTGTATAGTTTGTGCCAGCGGCCATCGCTGTCACAAGCTCACCAAGAGTCGTTGTACTGTTACTATCCAAAGTATAATTCTTATACGTTGTATACGTAATTGGCATAGTTGATGTCTGGCTCAAAGGTACAGTAATATCACCTATATCCTTTTTACCAATTCCAAGTTTAGATAAAATTCCGCCTGATGCCGGAATATCTTCTGCATGGGCACCATACTGCGGAGTATTGAACGACAAAACACCATTACTCATTGATACAGATATACCTTGCGCTTCCATTGCAGACATAAGCTGGCCAAAAGTTGTTGATGATGTTACCGTAAAATCAACATACTCTAAGTCATTATTTTTATAAATACGTATTCTATTATTTGCACTGTTTGAATCTAAAGAAATATAATCTTTTATTAATGAGCTTGAATCAGCAACTATTGTTGCTGTATAAGTAAGCTGCGCCGTAGATGTAACTGCTTCTCCAACAGTATAAGCATCCGATGTCGCATAAGTTTCTATACCCAAAAGCTCTGCCATACTCCCGCCAACTATATACTGGCTTGATGATAAAGTTATCACACCATCATTAATAGCTGCTGAAAAACCATACTTGGAAAGTGATGAAAACATACTGTCAAATGTGGTTGAATTGGAAGCAATGGTTATGTAGGCCTGAGTTACTCCATTCTCTTTTATTTTAATTTCCAAAACTTTACCTGCAGCATTCAATCCTGCCTGTGCAAAAGTCGTAGTTCCGCTCACAACCTGAGTTACTGTATACTTAATGGAAGAAGTTGAGGACGCATTTGTACTGCTGACAATAACGGATGTTATGGTTGAAATTCCCATAGCATCTGCAACACTGCCCTTGACATAGTTTCCGTTGCTCGATTTAAGAGTTATTTTGCCTTCATCTATTGTACCTGTTATACCATATTGGCTTAATGCTGAAAAAATATCATCAATTCTTGTTGATGAACTTACACTGATTTCTTTCACTAGAGCATTTGAAGAATTATATACAGCAAGAGCATACCCGCTTGAAGGCTTTGTTGTACTAATGCCTAATTCACCGAGAGTATTTGATGCAACCGCATAATTTACACCCTGTGTGAACAAAGTATTTCCATTTGCCCAGACTCCGCTCGTATTCTCAGAGCCGCTCTTTATACCAAGAGCTTCTGCAGCATTTCCGCTTACTTCACCGCCTGTTACAGCAAGAACTCCGCTCGAACTGAACGCTGCACTCAAGCCGGCCGAGTTTAATTTTGTTACAACATCGCCAATAGTCATTGTAGATGTAAGAGTGATTGAAGTAGTTCCGCCGGATGTATTTTTAGCTGTAAGAACCGGACTTGTACTAATTTTAGACCACACACTTAAATCACCAAGTTTCGTTGAAGAAGTCGCCTCTGAAGATGTTGTAATAACACTCTTATAACTCAGATTATTTGCTGTCTGTGTTTTAGAGCTTACTTCTTTTTCCAGACCAAGAGCGTTTATGATTCCTGTATTATTATCAATAATCTCGGCATCATTGATTGTTAAAGTCCCATCACCGGAAAGTTCAGCACTTATACCTTTTGCCTTTAGAGCATCTATTAATCCCTGTAATGTTGTAGAGGTGTTAATCGCAATTGTATAAGTCGTATTATTCGCCTTAACCAGCATATTGCCGTTTGTAATTGAACCAAGCTGTGATAATTTTGTTGCACCTGTTGCAGCTGCCTGTGTTGTCGTTGTAACAACAGTACGCAAATCAATTGAACTTTGTGTTTTTGAATTTACGTCAACCTGAAGCCCTAAAGCTGATATCAAACCAGTGTTTCCGCTATCTATAATCTCTGCGTTCTTTACAGTAAATACCCCGTCAGATGATAAGGAAGCATCAACGCCTTTTGCACTCAATGCATCTATCAAGCCCTGTAATGTAGTTGAACCTGATATTGCAATAGTATAAAGTGCGCCGTTTGCCTTAACTTGAATATTGCCGGCCTTAATACTGCCAAGCTCTGAGAGTTTTGTTGCACCTGTTGCTGCAGCATCAGTCGTCGTCACAACAACCGTCTTTAACCCCGATGCTGTCTGGGTTTTAGAATTAATATCCGTTTCAAGGCCAAGAGCAGTAATTATGCCGGTATTTCCGCTGTCAACAATTTCTGCATCATTTATTGTTAAAACACCATTACTTGCAAGTTTTGCATCAACTCCAAGTGAATTAAGACTGCTTACAAGCCCCCCGAGGGTCGTATTGCCATCGATTGAAAGATTATAACTTGTACCATTTGCCTTTACCTGAATATTACCGGCCTTAATACTTCCTAGCTCTGAAAGTTTTGTCGAACTTGTTGCGGCATTTACAATTGTTTCAGATGTCGAAGTTTGCAAATAAGTACTTTCATAACCGCCTTTTTCATGAAGATTAAATATATCAAGAATGCCTGTTCCCACGCTTCCGTCATCATGTATGGTTAAAGTATCATCAATACTGCCGTCATCAAGGTTTATGCCAAATATTCCAGTCTTTGAATTATAGGTGGCATCAACTCCGATGTTATGAAGTTTCGCTATAAAACTCTCTATTGTGTCGTTCTTTTCAATCTGGATAATATTATATATACCGTTATTATCAATACCAATTTCACCAACTTTAATCCCCAAATCAACAAGTTTGGTATTGCCGACTGCCGTTGCTGTTTCAATAATTGTATTTAAAACTTTCAATCCGCTTACAGCCTCGGTACTGGTCGCAAGATTATCCACAAGAACATTATATTCAGCCTCCTCAGCTTCTGTTGTTGCACTCGCTGTCAGGATATTTAAATCAGATGATGTCGCAAGTTTCTGGGCAAAAATATCCATAGACGCTACACCGTACTTCGCATCCGTTACCTTCTCTATTACAGAGCGGAAAGAATTGAAAAATGATTTTATATTATTCAATGTTTCGCGTGATAAGAGTACCGTTTCTTTTTGTTCTTCCAGCGTATCAATTTTCGCCTGCTTCAATGCTACTAGCGATTCAACCCAAGAAGAAGTATCTAATCCGGATGCTAATCCGCTGAATGATATTGCCACTGCTACGTCCTGCTTTATTGTAATAGTCTACAAAAGCAGCAATGTAATGCAACAACGCCCGCACCGCTAAAATAAGCAGCGCCCTTACATTGTAAAATATTAAATTTTTTCATTGCAAATTGTTGTTTCCTGTCGAAAACATTACATCGTTACTTTATATACATATTATAGCATATATTTATACTTATGCAAGTAGGGTACTACGTACGTAGTCAAACAGTCGGTCAGCATTCCATTACAACCCCCGGCTAGAAGTGTTGCTAAAGGCCTACCTCAATTTCTACACTACAAGCTACTTCAATGAATCTATCAAATCCTTTATAACATCTTGCTGTGCAGATATTTCGGCAATACGAGCATTTGTTTGTTCAACAAGTTCTTTTGGCGCATTTGCTACAAACTTCTCGTTCTTCATTCTGCCTTCTAAAGAGTTCTTTTCATTTGTTAATTTTTCAAGTTTCTTTTCCTGACGTTTAATCTCTGCATCCAGATCTATCAAATCAGCAAGCGGAACTACAAGTTTTGAAGCAGAAACTACTGCCGCAGCAGATTTTGGAGGGGTTGGCGCATTCATTTCCGCATAAGTTATATTATTAACTTTAGCAAGTCTGCGGATATATGCTTCAATTTCAGTAAAGATTTCTTTTTCTTTACCCTCTGCCCTTATTTCTACATCAACAGTTGCAGAAGTTGGAATATTGAAACTCTGTCTTACGTTTCTCAGTGATGTAATTGTTTCAAACACAAGCTTCATTTCCTCAGCTTCTTTAGGGAAGCTCATAGCTTCTTCATAAACCGGATACTTAGCAATTATCAATGCACTTGTTTCTTTTTCTCCCGGAATTAAGCCCCAAACATTTTCTGTTATATGAGGCATAATCGGATGAAGCATTCTAAGTGACATATCAAGAACGTATCTTAAAACACGTTGTGTATTTCTCTTCAAATCTGCGTCCTGAAGCTGAATTTTTGCAATTTCAACATACCAGTCGCAGTATTCGCTTCTAAAGAAGTCATACAATTCATGAGCAATTTCACCTATTCTATACTCTTTCATATACTGATTAACAGTCTTTGCAGTTTCATTAAGCTGGTTTAAAATCCACTTATCAACAAGAGTTAATTTTTCTCTGTCAATCGGTTTATTATCAACTCCATCCAGATTCATAAGTACAAACCTTGAAGCATTCCAGAGTTTGTTAGCAAAGTTTCTGCCGTACTCAAATCTTTCGTCAGAAACCTTGATATCCTGACCGCCGTAAGTACACAGAGATGTCATTGTAAATCTCAAGGCATCACAGCCGTATTTATCAATAATTTGAACAGGGTCAATAGTATTTCCCTTTGATTTTGACATTTTCTGGCCTTTTTCATCACGTATTAAACCGTGAATATAAACTTTTGAGAATGGAGCTTTACCAGTAAATTCCAATCCCATTGTAATCATTCTTGCAACCCAGAAGAAAATAATATCAAAACCTGTTACAAGAACTGATGTCGGGTAGAATTTTTTGAAATCGTCTGTTTCAGAGTTAGGGAAGCCCATTGTAGAGAACGGCCATAATCCTGACGAGAACCAGGTATCAAGACAGTCAGTATCCTGTACATAATTTTCAGGATCCGGATTTTCTTTAGCAACAACCATTTCTCCGGTTTCTTTGTGGTAATAAGCAGGTATCTGATGTCCCCACCATAATTGTCTTGAGATACACCAATCTCTTATATTTTCCATCCAACCTAAGTAATTCTTTTCCCATCTTTCAGGAATAAAAGTAATTCTGCCGTCTTTTACGGCTGCAATTGCTTCTTTTGCAAGAGGTTCCATTTTTACAAACCATTGTTCAGAAAGAAGCGGTTCAATTGTCGTGTTGCATCTCTGGCATTTACCAACGTTATGTTCGTGCTCTTTTACACGCAGAAGGAAGTTATTGTAGCTCAACATATCAACAACTTTCTTACGCGCTTCGTATCTGTCAAGACCTTGATAATCAGGCGGAACTTCTGCACAGGCTTTCATCTTGCCTTCTTCATCAATAACCCAGATTGGCTTAAAGTTATGGCGTTTGCCTACTTCGTAGTCATTAGGGTCATGTGCAGGAGTAATCTTAACCGCACCTGTACCAAAAGATTTATCTACATATTCATCTGCAATAATAGGAATTTGTCTGCCTGAAAGCGGAATCATAACAGTTTTTCCGATTAATTCAGAATATTTTTTATCAGAAGGGTGAACTGCAATAGCAACGTCGCCGAAAATAGTTTCCGGTCTTGTTGTAGCAACAATGATTGCACCGGCTTCACCAACGAGCGGGTAAGAAATTTCCCATAGATGCCCTTGTTCTGTTTCGTATTCAGTTTCAATATCAGAAATGGCGCTCTGGCAGCGAGGACACCAGTTTACAATATACGCACCTTTATAAATTAAACCTTTATTATAAAGCGTTACAAAAACTTCTTTTACAGCTTCAGAACAGCCTTCATCAAAAGTAAATCTTTCTCTTGAACGGTCAAAAGACGCACCTAAACGTCTAAACTGGTTCAGGATAGCTGACTTATGTTCATTTGCCCATTTCCAGGTACGTTTTAGAAACTCTTCTCTTCCTATATCGTGGCGGCTTAAACCTTCTTTTCTAAGTTCTTTTTCGACAACTGCCTGAGTTGCAATACCGGCATGGTCAGTTCCAGGAAGCCATAAAGCTTCGTAGCCGCTCATTCTGTGATAGCGGGTTAAAATATCCTGCAGAGTTCCGTCCAACGCGTGTCCCATATGGAGAACACCTGTTACATTCGGAGGAGGAATGACTATGGTAAACGGAGGTTTGTTGGAATGGGCATCTGCTCTGAAATATCCGCCGTCTTCCCAAAATTTATACATCTTTTCTTCTGTTGATTTCGCATCATAAACAGTCGGCAAATCATCAATTTTAATCTTAGTTTCTGTCATAATAATCCCTCGCTCGTGTAAATATAATAATAGGATAACATAAAAATAAGTGGTATAATAAATCTATGAAAAAATTTTTTATTTTATTATTAATATTACTAACTGGTGCTGTTGTCGCAGCAGAGGACTTTACACTTAAGGCCGGAGTATCTGTAAACGACATTCCAAAAGCGTTTTTTGGCAGCTGGAGAGTAACGGCAAAACTTGAAGATACAAACAGCTACGGCACTTTCAAACCGCAAAGTATAGATTTTTGGACTCTTTCGCGTGCAGGAGATAAAGTCACTTTGTCAAATCCTTTCAGCGGAGCGAACGCAGAAGTTTCACTAAAAACTGTTGAAGGAAACTTGATTGTGTTTTCTAAAAAAGCTCCATATGATAACAAAATGCTTACGGATACCATAACCCTCAGACTTTCTGATAATACTTTTTCGGGTATAAATACACTAAGCCTCGAATCTTTTTCTCTGGTTGATAACCATCTTATGAAAACAGAAACAGCACGTTATGTTATAAAAGGGGAAAAGATTTCCGGAGAAAGTATTTTAGGTAACTAAATCTTTACATTTGCTTCAAATAATTGTACAATAGACTAGTTATATAAGTATATGAGAGGATTTATATATGAAATTTCACATGCAAGTGTTAATTGCACTTGGGCTAGGCTTAAAGAGAAACTGGCATATTTTTGCCGGTCTTGTTCTGGGTGTTCTTGTCGGGATTTGGCTTCATAAGGAACCAAGTCCGGTTATTATGACAACTCTAACTTTTATCGGACAGGTATTTATAAGACTAATCCAAATGGTAGTTATTCCGCTTGTAATTTCCGCAATAGTAATCGGGATTACAAGTATAGGCGACAGCAAACAGCTCGGGAAACTGGGAACAAAAATGATTTTCTACTATACAATTATTACTGTCGCAGCAGTAACAATTGGTGCAGCACTTGCATTACTGCTTAAACCCGGACTGGGCGCAGCACATTATATAAATATTGATACGGCTGCTGATATTCAGGCTCAGGTTGCAGCTACAATCGAAGCGCAAAAAGGTAATCTGCTTAATATTTTCTTAGGATTTATTCCGAAAAACCCTCTTGCTTCAATAGCCAGCGGTGATATGGTTCCTATAATCGTTTTTGCTGTTATGTTTTCTATAGCACTGGCAAAAGTAGGCGATATTAACAGGCCGTTTGTAGGTTTCTTTGAGTCAATTTTCGCAGCTACAATGAAAATTACCGACTGGATTATGTGCTTCGCTGCACCCGGCGTATTCGCACTTACAGCTGTTGCTGTTTCATCTTTCGGCATAGATATATTTATGAGTATTTCAAAATATCTTGGTGTTCTTGCTCTCGGTTTTGCAATACAGTTCTTTATAGTATATCCAATCTTTTTAAAAATATTTTCTAAAGTTCCTGTATTAATGCTTTATGCAGCAATGGCTGAAGCAATGATGGTAGCTTTCGGCACTGCAAGTTCTTCTGCAACACTGCCTTTAACAATTGCATGTTGTGAAAAAAGAGGTATTTCACATAAAGTTTCAAGCTTTGTTCTTCCTCTTGGAGCAACGCTTAATATGGACGGAACTGCAATGCTTCAGGTAATTGCGGTAATTTTCTTAACACAGGCTTACGGCGTAGCACTCACTCCGTTCCTTGTTGTTCAAATTGCTCTGCTTGCAATTATCGCATCTTCAACCTGTGCAGGCATACCGGGAGCCGGTTTAATCACAATTGCACTCGTGCTGAATGGTATGGGCTTAAGCCCTGAACAGCTTGTTGCAGGGTTTGCGTTCTTATTTACTATCGAAAGAATTACAGATATGATGAGAACACTTCTCAACGTAACTTCTGATGCTGTTGTCGCGGCCGCAATCGCTGATAACGAAAATGAGATTAATTATGATCTGTTGAATAATCCTGAGGGTTACGGAGATATAATCAACTAGAAGTAAAAGTAGTAAATGCGGTTTGGAAAATTTCCAAACCGCATTTTTTATGAACCCAAAAATGAACTGTATTGATTTTGCATTTGCCCGATTAACATATCCATTGAATTAAATTTATTTTCTAATCTTGCTTTGTACTTTTCAATAGCGAGATTTTCAACAGCTATTTTCTTATCAATTCGTTTTGCTTTACTTTGAAGACTATTAGCAGTTGAGTCAAAATAACCAGAAACACTTCTAAGTGCATCTTCTAAAAGTTCTTCAACTTTTGTAAATATACCGGTATTATCAGTACCGCCGATAATCAAAGCTTTAACAGCATCCTCATCAGCCTTAAGAGCATCAAAGAATTTATCTTTATCAAAAGTTAGTTTTGTAATATTGCTAGTACTTATACTTCCTGCTGACGCCTTGTCAGTTGTAATACCAATCTGGTTGAGGTTTCTAAAGACAGCCGCACCTGCATCAGAACTTGTCATAATACTTCTCAGCCTATTTCTAATAAGTTTAAGCATTGATTCACTGTGCAGAGAACCGTCTACCGCAAGCTCTTTATCAACGTTTGTCATAAGTTCATTGTATGAATCAACAACATCAGAAATTGCGGAAGCAAGAGATTCCTTATCCCTTTCTACAGTCAGAGTTACAGCCGAGCCTTCAGTCAGACCTTTTAAATCTATAGTAACACCTTTAATTCTTGAGATATCACTTCCGATTGTGTTAGAAGTAGCGGTGAATAAAGTTCCGTTAATTCTAAACTCTGCATTGGAGCCAAGTGTTTGTGAATCTACTTTAAGCTTGGTAGATTTAAGCGTTCCGTCAGCATTCCATTCAGATTGTGTAAACCCGAGAATATCAGTAAAATTACTTGTTCCAGCTTCTATATTAATAAGAGCAGCACCGGTGGTTCTTGATTTTATTACAAGCTGAGCATTAATACTATCCCAGTATGCAGTGGCATTAGAATCTTCGCTTGAATTAATCATAGAAATTATGTCTGAAATTGTTGTATTTTCATCGATTGTAAATTTCTGATCACCAACAAAGAAAGTACCTGCAGTAACATCGCCTTTTTTGAACAGTCCAGCTTCTGTGACTTTTGAATCTGCATTTACGCAATAAAGCTGTCTTGCACTTGTAACACGGGTTTTGTCATCTTTATCTTTTTTAAGTCCTGTAATTGCAAGGAAGTTAGAAGTATCAGTTGTAGAGCCAAAATCGAGTTCTGCATCCTTATCAGAAGATTTAAGCACAAGATATCCGTCTTCAAAGCTCAAATCAACATCAGAGAATTTAGCGGAAATTTGTGCTCTCAAATCGCTGAAAGTTTGATCTTCATTTACATTAATAGTAGCTTTCACCCCGTTTTTGTAAATAGAAATAGTTCCGCTGGAAATATTCAGAAGCCCGAGTTTTGTATCTAAATTTGCATAAGAAGCAGCAGAACCGGTATGTTCTTCAATAATAGTTTCAGTTTCGACAATAGCAGAATCGCTTGCTGTAAAATCATCAATAGACGCAGTTTTTGTAAGCTTTATAGCTGCATTAGGATTTACAAGTGCAGAAGTTGAAGCAGCAGTGTTAATAGAAAGATTGTTTGCACTGCTTATGTATAAACGTCCGCCAATGAGTGCAGCCTCAGCACCAGCCTCCTGTAATTTATCAATCAGAGTTCCGAAAGTATCATTTTCAGTAATAGTAATATTTCTTGACTCTCCGTTAACCTCAAGAGCAAGTATTCCGGCATTTTTTAGAGTTGTATTACCCCATGGAGTATCAAATTCACTTAAAAGCGTATCTTCTGTTGCGGTAGAATGCGTTGTTACTGTGCTGTAAATCTGCAAATTGCCATTGTAATTGTAAGTTGTTGTCTTATTTGCAGAAGGGAATAAAACATCAACAACATTTGAAGCATTATTTATAGATGCGGATTTTGCAACATAAGCATTACCGTTTCCTGTAAGTCTAATGGTTGAAGTATTTCCGTTATTAACAATACTTGCCTGTATACCAAACTGCGCCAGTGTATCAAGCAAAGACCCGACCGTTTCATCAGAAGAAATTAGTGCAGTATACTTAACACCGTTGTTCCAGATATTGTACTCGCCGGTTGTAACGCCCAAATCAGAAAGCGCAGTATCTCTTGTTACAGCAGAAGTCACAGTTACCTTTCCAAGTACATTATTTGTCGGAGCAGTATTTGCATAGGTTTTAATTGTCGTAACAGTATATGTAGACCCGCTTCCGCTGGATGCGCTAATAGCAAGTGCGTTTTTAATGCCATTTGAAAAACTCGTTATGTAAGCGTTTTCTGATTCGTTAATATAAATTTTTCCGCCTCTCACAGACGCATTTATACCGTAATCAGCAAGTGCTCCAATAATGTCACCTACTGTATCTGAGCGTGTCACAGCGATAGAGAAATTCTTCCCGTTATAGCTTCCTTTAATATATTCGTTATCGGAATTCATGCCAATTTCGGAGAATTTTGTTTCTTCACTCATTTGAACTGTTGAAGTTACGTGAATTGTAGTTTGGCTGGCAATGGTATTGGTAGTAACTGTTGTATGAGTAGTCACAGTGTAAGAAGAGCCATTACCCATAGACGCAGTAATACCAAGCGCATTTTTTACAGCCGAAGAAATATTTGTAATATATGCATTTTCGGAATCATTAATATAAATTCTTCCGCCTCTTACCGTTGCAGTAATTCCGTAATCACCTAGTGCCGAGGCAATATCTCCGACCGTATCAGCTGATGTAATCGTCAGTGTAAAGGCTTTGCCATTGTATACACCGGAAATTGTTTCGTTATCAGAAGTCATGCCCAATTGCGAGAAAGTTGTTTCAGCAGTCATAGCAACAGAAGAAGTAACAGGAACAGTCTGGGTTTCGGAAATTGTTTCGGTTTTTGTAGAGATATTTGTAGTAACTATCGCACCACCCTCAGTGCCGGAAGATGTATAAGTTGTGCTAGAAAGGATCTGATAAGGAGCTTTTACATCAACAATGTCGGATTTTGTATTATAGTTATAAGGCATGGATGAAACTGTTGAGCCGTTAAAAATGTATTGCCCCGAACTGTTTTTATAAAAACTATTATCATGCAAACCTTCAGTAGTAGCCACTCCAAGTGAATTAACAAAGTAGCCATCAACTGCAGTGCCGCCATACATTATTGTTCCTGTGCTATATGAATTTTTTATACCCGGTTGACTATAATTACCGAAAAAGACCCCTGCTGGTCCGCTACCTGCAATTACAGTTCCATTAAAGTAACTATATTCAATTCTGGCATTATTTCCAAAGTCACCAGCCAATCCACCGGTACCTGAGCCGCTTCCAACGACATCTATATTATTAACATAGCAAGAAATCATCCCATAATTAAGTTGTCCGACAATTCCTCCTGTTTGAAAACAACCTGAAACACGTCCAGACCCGGTAACATAGCAATTTTCTATACTACCAGAAACTAGTCCAGCTATAGCACCTGTATTTCCTCCTGATGCAGTATTTTTTATATAAACATTTCTTACACCTAAATTTTTCACTTTATGTATACTTCCAAACAAGCCAGCATTTTTATAAGAACCATTTATGGTTATATTCGAAATTTCATACCCGTTTCCATCAAAGGTAGCATTTAGGTTATCAGAGTGTGCTATAGGAGTCCAAGCAGATTCGTTCATGAGATTTATGTTATCACCTTGAACGAAATAATATTCTCTGGTCAAAAAACCAAGGTTAGACCAGTTTTGGAGTAATTTCAAATCCTCTGTTGTACGTATTGCGTACGTTCCGCTCGCGAGAGCTCCATTTAGGGCTTTTATATCAGTGAGAGAAGTCATGTTTACAGTATCAATACGAGTTATTGCATTCATGAACTCGCCGGAAATTGTTGTATATTTATATTGGATTTCACTGCTCGTGCTTGTGATAGTTGCTGTTGATTTTATTGTTTCAGTATTAATCGCAACAGCTGTCATTGTTGAAAATATCGTATTTTTATTAACATCAATAGAGATAATTTGGGAGATTTCACTATCCGCTTCAGATTTTGCAGAAGCACCTGGTGCTTGTATCGTTATTTCATTATGTGTAAAAGGTGCATCTGTACCGTCGGTTATTACACTTGCAGTTGTTCCAGCATTATTACCGATAATATTTGTACCAGTGATAGTAAAATTCACATTGTAACTGGAATTTTCAATTCTGGTAGAGGATGATGAACTACCTATAAAAATACCACTTGCTGTTGGAGAAAATCCTAGTACTTTAGAGTTCTTTATTTGTACCCCATCGCTGCGACCAATTAATCCTCCCGTAATCGCACCATCACCACCTGTTATTATTCCAGAGGTATAACAGTTTGTTATTGTATTAGAATAACCATCCCCAAACAATCCTCCGGCATAATGCGAGCCATACACGCAGCCAGTTGTATAAGATGAGCTAAGAGCAGAGCTACTTATGCTGGCGTACCCAAAAAGTCCACCAGCTGCTCCACACTTAGTACCAGTAGCATTAATGGAACCCGAAGATGTAAAAGATGTAATTATAGAAGAGTTACGGTTCAAAACATTACAGTAACCGATCGTTCCTCCAGCGTACGCCGAGCCACCATATGTACCATAGCTTCTATCGTAATGCCTTGCAGTTGCTGTAACATTGCCACTTGTTTGGATTACTTTTGCCTCAATGTAGTAATCAGCATCTCCAATAAAACCTCCTGCATAAGCATTTCCACCAGCACTCTCCGCAGAAACAGATGCACTTGAAATAATAGAAGTATAGTAAACATTATAAGTAGTGTAGTCTTGTGAATACGTAGAATAATAGCATTCGCCCGCAGAATATCCAGACGTTCCTCCAGCATAAACGGTTCCTCTCTCAGCATAAGCAGAGACGCTACCTTCTATCAAACAGCTATAAGAGTAAGTTGTTCCAGTAGTAATTGAATAATAACCAAACATCCCTCCCGCATAAACATTGCTTTCACTCTGGCTGTTTGCAATTGCTGAAATTGTCATATTCATCCGAGAATTCTTAACAGATATACCTGCAGTGGAATAACCTGCTGTACCACCAGCATACAAGCTACCACCCTTTGCAGCTTTAAGATTAATTGAGCCATTAAATGAGGAGCCCTCAATACTAATATATCCATAATTTGAATTATCCTCATTAGCTTCTTGATACGCAATGAAACCTCCTGCATAATATCTACCAGTACTGGTATACGTAGAATCAAGAGTAATATCCACATCCGTAGAACTATTAATAAAACTCACATAGGGTTGCCTATAATAGCCATCCTCGCCATCCCAAGCAGCAACCAATCTACCAACTACACCACCGGCGTAAAAGCTGTATTTGTCTTGTTTATAGTTTTGGATTGAACCTCCAACATTTGTATCACTAATCCATACAGTATTATTAGACCATTCAGGGCTTCCAATAATATTTCCAAAAAGACCTCCCATATAACCATTGCCCGAAATCGCCATATCAGTAAAACACGATGTAATCGATACACAACCCCCACCTGCATCAGTGTTACTGCCAACAAGTCCACCCATTTTGGCCTCAGTATTACCTGTGGTTTCTTCCAATACACCCTTTGCGTAAGAATTTTGAATAGTTATATAACCACTAACCTGTCCAACAAGACCTCCTAAACTTTTACCATAAGAAGTCCCACTCGTATTTCTTAATGTTATATCAGCATGGGAATATTTGATTACACAACCGCTGTTCATTTTTCCAATCATACCGCCAACAAAAACATTACTATTATTGCCAATCTGTTCTATATTTCCTTGAACATAACAATTGTTTATCGTTTTTTGGCTATCCACCACTCCGGCAAGTATCCCTATATTATCTTCATCCGAACGAACATTTGCACCACTAATACCAAGAAACTTGACATCTCCATACATATATCCAAACAAGCCGGAAACATTATGTACCCCATTTATTACATTTATATTTAAATTTTGAATTTCATAGCCATTTCCATTAAAATTACCTTTAAAAGCGTAATTTGCAGTTAGCCCTATCGGAGTCCAGTTTTCTACCCCGCTCAAATCTATATCGGCACCTAATATAAAAGTGTTTGCAGAAGTAACCTTACCGTTGTTAGTCAATTCTGCAAGTTTTTGCAAATCCGCCGCGGAATTGATTGCATACGTACCGGCGGCCAAAGTACTACCGTCTTTAACTGAAACAGAAGCTAAAGATTCATACTTTGAAACATCTATTCTGTTAATAGGGTTACAAAACGATCGTGTCCCAAAAGATTGAGTTACTGTCGTTGTGGTTGTAGTTGTCATAGTTCCAATCGTTGTTACAACTGTTGTGGTGGAAAGTGCATTAATTGTTGTATACAAAACAGTTGTTTCAATTATTTTGCCGTCACTGCCGCCGCTTGTAAGCGTTGTAAGAGTTGTTGTCGTAATTACAGTTTCGTATGTTACAATTGTTTCCTCCAGCTTTACTGTGCTGTAATCAATTGTCGTATCAGAAGTCATCCCCATGCCGGATGTGCTTGTTGAAGTCGTTGTAGTCGTTGTTGTTGTATAATCCGTTGTTGTTTCGTCTTTTACAGTATCATAGTTTACCGAACCGCCGGAAGATACTCCGCTTCCAGATGTCGTTGTTATTGTTGTTGTAACAACTCCTACACCAAGTTTGTCCATTAACTTGCCGGTCATATAATTACCGTTGCTTGAGCTAAAGGAAATTACACCCTCTTCAAGGCGTCCTTTAATACCATAGTCCTCAAGACGGTCAAAGAACCCTTCAAAAGTTGTGCTATCACTAATTGTTACACTGCCAAGCTGCACTCCCGTTTTATCATATACATTTACAACTCCGCTGCTGCCTGAAATAAACTCGGTAATCTTATCATTCAAACCTGCTGTTTTGACTTCTGTATAACTTAAACCATTACTTGATTGGTTATTTTGGTTTACTTTTGTTTCCAATCCTAATGCTTTAATTATATTTGTCGTACCTTCATCTTTTATTTTCGCATCTACTATTGACAGCACCCCGTTATTAAAAGATGCATCAATATTCACACTCTTCATTGCATCAACAAATTCTTGTATAGTGGTTTTATCAGTTACCTGGAAGGAGTATTCTGCACCATTTGCCTCCATTGTTAATGTGCCGGCTTCAACCCCGAGCATCCTTAATTTTGTGCTGCCTGTCGCTGTCGTTACTATAGTGTCTGTCTCTGATGTCTCTAGCTTTCCGCTGCCATAACCGCCGACACTGTCACTCAGATGAAAAGCATCTACTATTCCGGTATTACTTATGCTGTCATCTATATCACTTGCATCAATATTAGCACTGAAAATACCTGTCTTTTCGTTATAATTAGCATCTACACCGACAGCCTGTAATTTATCTATTAAAGATTTTATCGTATCTTCTTCTGTTATGGAAATTTTATATTGATTTCCATTAGAAGTAACTCCTATTTGTCCTGTTTTTACCCCAATATCAGAAAGCTTGGTACCAAGAGTCGCTGTTGCGGTTTCTATTACGGTTGTTGTATAATTCTGATTGCTTGCAGCTTCGGTGCTTGATGCAAGCTTGTCAACCTGTATATTATAAGTTGCTTCCTCTGCTTCTGTTGTTGCTGTGCCGGTCAAAACATTTATGTTTGAACTCGTCGCAAGATTCTGTGCAAATAAGTCCATTGAAGCGATACCAAATTTTGAATCAGTGACTTTCTCTATCGTAGAACGGAATGATGTAAAGAAACTTTTTATATTGCTCAAAACATCTTGAATAGACACAACAGATTCTTTTTCTTCTTCAAGCTTAGTAACTTTCGCCTGACGCAATGCGACAAGTGATTCTACCCAGGATGATGTGTCTATGCCGGATGACAATCCGCTGAATGATATACTCATTATTTGATACCTTTTTGATTTTGCTCCCTCAAAGTAAGAGGATTTGGGGTGACTTTTTAAGAAAAAGGTAATGGCTATAAGCGCAGCCAATTACCTACTCCAAACTAAAAGTAACGTATTAGAATGTTTTCGTCGTCGTTTAGAGATTTTATATCTGGTTGCGAAAATACGCAGCTATGCTTTTTATTCCTCATTAGACTAATCTTTGTGATGAAATAAATTAATCCAATGGGGATAACATTTTGTGTAAAATGTTATGTAAAATTTTGTGTAAAATCCCTCATAGCAAAGTTTACATTTTTTTATAAAAAATTTTTTAGGGGTTCACAATATATAAAAGGTATGCTATAATTTAATTAGTAACGAATCATAATATAACATTTTACACAAAATGTTATCCCCATTGGATTAATTTATTTCATCACAAAGATTAGTCTAATGAGGAATAAAAAGCATAGCTGCGTATTTTCGCAACCAGATATAAAATCTCTAAACGACGACGAAAACATTCTAATACGTTACTTTTAGTTTGGAGTAGGTAATTGGCTGCGCTTATAGCCATTACCTTTTTCTTAAAAAGTCACCCCAAATCCTCTTACTTTGAGGGAGCAAAATCAAAAAGGTATCAAATAATGAGTATATCATTCAGCGGATTGTCATCCGGCATAGACACATCATCCTGGGTAGAATCACTTGTCGCATTGCGTCAGGCGAAAGTTACTAAGCTTGAAGAAGAAAAAGAATCTGTTGTGTCTATTCAAGATGTTTTGAGCAATATAAAAAGTTTCTTTACATCATTCCGTTCTACGATAGAGAAAGTCACTGATTCAAAATTTGGTATCGCTTCAATGGACTTATTTGCACAGAATCTTGCGACGAGTTCAAACATAAATGTTTTGACCGGCACAGCAACAACAGAAGCAGAGGAAGCAACTTATAATATACAGGTTGACAAGCTTGCATCAAGCACCGAAGCTGCAAGCAATCAGAATTATACAACAACCGTAATAGAAACCGCAACAGCGACTCTTGGTACCAAGCTTTCTGATATTGGGGTAAAAACAGGACAAATAGGAGTTACTTCTAATGGAAATCAATATAAAATTTCCATAACAGAAGAAGATACGATAAAATCTTTAATAGATAAATTACAGGCTGTCGGTGTAGATGCTAATTATAACGAAAAGACAGGTATTTTCAGTGCTAATATTGATGCAAGTGATATAGATGACAGCATAAGTAATACCGGAATAGTAGATGCTTTTCATCTGAGTGACAGTGTCGGCGGTTATGGCAGCGGAAAGCTAGAGACATCAGAGACAGACACTATAGTAACGACAGCGACAGGCAGCACAAAATTAAGGATGCTCGGGGTTGAAGCCGGCACATTAACAATGGAGGCAAATGGTGCAGAATACTCCTTCCAGGTAACTGATAAAACCACTATACAAGAATTTGTTGATGCAATGAAGAGTGTGAATATTGATGCATCTTTTAATAACGGGGTGCTGTCAATAGTAGATGCGAAAATAAAAGATGAAGGTACGACAAATATAATTAAAGCATTAGGATTGGAAACAAAAGTAAACCAAAATAACCAATCAAGTAATGGTTTAAGTTATACAGAAGTCAAAACAGCAGGTTTGAATGATAAGATTACCGAGTTTATTTCAGGCAGCAGCGGAGTTGTAAATGTATATGATAAAACGGGAGTGCAGCTTGGCAGTGTAACAATTAGTGATAGCACAACTTTTGAAGGGTTCTTTGACCGTCTTGAGGACTATGGTATTAAAGGACGCCTTGAAGAGGGTGTAATTTCCTTTAGCTCAAGCAACGGTAATTATATGACCGGCAAGTTAATGGACAAACTTGGTGTAGGAGTTGTTACAACAACAATAACAACGACATCTGGAAGCGGAGTATCTTCCGGCGGTTCGGTAAACTATGATACTGTAAAAGACGAAACAACAACGGATTATACAACAACAACGACTACAACGACTTCAACAAGCACATCCGGCATGGGGATGACTTCTGATACGACAATTGATTACAGCACAGTAAAGCTGGAGGAAACAATTGTAACATACGAAACTGTAATTACGACAACAACTCTTACAACGCTTACAAGCGGCGGCAGTGACGGCAAAATAATTGAAACAACTGTTTTGTATACAACAATTAATGCACTTTCCACCACAACAGTTGTAACAACGATTGGAACTATGACAACTACAACCACAACGACAGTAACTCAATCTTTTGGGACACGATCGTTTTGTAACCCTATTAACAGAATAGATGTTTCAAAGTATGAATCTTTAGCTTCTGTTTCAGTTAAAGACGGTAGTACTTTGGCCGCCGGTACGTATGCAATCAATTCCGCGGCGGATTTGCAAAAACTTGCAGAATTGACTAACAACGGTAAGGTTACTTCTGCAAACACTTTTATATTAGGTGCCGATATAGATTTGAGCGGGGTAGAAAACTGGACTCCGATAGGGCTAACTGCAAATTACGCTTTTAAAGGTAATTTTAATGGAAATGGCTATGAAATTCAAAATTTAAATATAAATGTAATAAATGGGGTACATAATGTTTCCGGCTTGTTTGGATATATGTATGGAGATGTCAAGTTTCTTGGTATTAGTGGTGCAAATGTTCGTTCGGATGAAGATAATATAGGGATACTTGCCGGAGTGGTGGATAGCCAAAAAACGATAAACAATTGTTATGTTCAAGGAAATATAGAACAGATTGGCAATAATAGTAATGTTTTTGTTGGCGGTATGATTGGAAAAATGAACAGCGGTTGTGTAATCAAATATTCCCATGCTGATATAACATTAAGAAATACGAGTGGGACTTCTTATGGTAAAAGTTTAGGAGGTCTTGTTGGACAGGTTAGTGGTTATATAACTATTCAAAATTCTTACGCAAAGGGTGTATTGGAAGAAACCACAGGTAATACTGAGGCCAAAATGGGTGGACTTGTTGGCAGTAACACTGATGCAGGTGGGGGTTGTGTATCGATTACATCGTGTTTTACTGATATGGCGATTTCGGGCAATGGTTATATGGGAGGTCTTTTTGGAAATATTATTGGAAGCCCTGAATGGTCTAATAATACTGTATGGATTAGTGATACAAATGTTGGAGGTTCAATCCAAAACTATAAACAAGACAAATACAGCTTTTACGCCGGTGGTGTAGTTGGTAGATTGGTTGCTGCTTGGGATGGCGAGGATGGCTATTATAGGCAACCCTATGTGAGTTTTATTAATAGTTCTACGGATGTGGATATTACTCTTGATTCTACGTATACCAGTACTGGTAGATATTATGCAGGAGGTTTCATTGCGTATCAAGAAGCTAATGAGGATAATTCAAATTATGGATATATTAGTATTGAGGGCTCCTCATTTAATGGCTCAATTAATCTTAAAGCTGCAAAGGGTGGTAGCTTGTATGCTGGTGGTACAGCAGGTTATTCCACTGCAGGTATATCTGTTAAGAATTCTCGGATGAATATGACAATTTCAGCAATTGCAAACAGCCAGAGTGAAAGCAATGTTTATGCGGGAGGGATGTTTGGTTATTATTCAATTACTACTGGAACAACTTACTCTTATAGCTGTTTGATAGAAGGTAGCGTCTCTGCTTATGCTGAGAGAGGAACCGTTTATGCTGGAGGAACGTCTGGATATTCTGCGGGCGAATGCTATTATTCTACGTATTCACAAGACTACACTACTTATAATGTTTACTATACTTCTATTATTTCAAGTGCATCTGTTTCTGCGGAGAGTGCTGGTGGAAATGCTTATGCAGGAGGTTTTATTGGAGATGCTGATTACTACATTGAGGCAAAAGTAATCCAAACAAGTGGCAATGTTACAGCAACTGCAAGGCATTACGATAGAAGCTATGGTACATATGGTGGCTCGGCGTACGCTGGAGGAACGATCGGTTACTGTAATGTTTTGAACCGTAACTCTTCTATAATTACATCTTTTACATCTTCGGGTTCCATTAATGCTACTGGTACTAAGTGTGGAGCAGCTGGTGGACTTTTTGGGTACGCCAGCATAAGTAGCTCTGCTCTTAGCTCATCTTATACAACTGGCTGCGTGTATGGCTCGCATTATGCCGGAGGATTGTTTGGGGATGGTTATTCTAATACAATAACAAACTGTTATACCTCTGGAATAATAACAGGTGGTGATGGTGCGATTACGGGAGGATTAATTGGTCGCAGCGATGGGGTACAAATAAAGAACTCTAAAGTACTAGGATTTTCTCCAACAGCAAGTGGTATTTTTATAGGTAGTTCATCATCCTCTACCAGAATTGAAAATTCCAGTTACAATGTGAATTTTACTATCACTGGTACAAATATTATCGGTAATAATGCTGGAACAACTGCAAGTGTAATAACCGACGGTACAGATGCACCTTTTACACATAATGAAATAACGATACAAGCACCAGGTGCTTCTGCAAAATCTGAAGCGGATAGTGAAATCTCCCAAATTATCTCTATTGATGTTAATAAAAATACGATATTTTCAACAATGACAGCTGTTGCGATTAATACTGAAACAATAAAATCAACAGCAACTATCACAAGCACGAGCAGTGAAATCCAATATAAATATACAACAATTTCCGGCGAGTTCATGAATGCAATAACTCGTATTGATACTGTAAACATGACTTCTCTCACTGATATAAAAGCCCTAAATGGAGCTCTCGCGAGCGGAACGTACGCAATACGTACAACAGAGGATTTGAAATTACTCCAAAACTGGTCTAACCTTGGTTTTTTGACCAGAGAATATTATTTCGTTCAAGGTGATAACATAAATCTCATGAACGAATCTGCTTGGACTCCTATAGCACACTCTGATAACCTAAATGCTACCTTTGATGGAAACGGGTATGAAATTTCGAATATAACCATAAATGGTTCTTATAAAAATGCTGGCTTGTTTGGAAGTATACATAAAGTGAAAAATTTAGGTGTAAGAAATGTTTATATAAAAAATACTGCATCAGGAGGAAATACAGGTGCTATAGCTGGACTAGTTTCTGGTAGTATAGAAAATTGCTATGTTACCGGGTCTGGACGTGTTTCAGGTTGTTTTCAAACAGGAGGAATTGTCGGACAACTTAATTATGGGATGATTTCTTGCTATGTTAATAATATAGATGTCGTTGGAAGCGGCTCAGGTACCGGTGGATTGGCTGGTGACTTTGGAAATAATGCCAGAATTGAATATAGTTACTTTAATGGAACTGTAATTGCAGGTAGCGGACCAGCAGGGGTCTTTTTCGGTAATTATAGTCAACCGGGTATAAAAAATTCATATAGCACAGGAACAATAATGTATGGCGGCACTGCAGTTGATGGCTACTTTGTTAATTCACTTGGAGTGGCTACTACTGAAGGTTTGCATGATAATAGTTTTTATAAAAACAGTTCGGGGCAATACATTTTTAACGGCTCAACAGTTTCATCCATGCCTTATAACTATAATACAAAATCCGACATTGTTGATGTAAAAGCTCCTTATCAGATCCTTTCTAGCACAACTTATACATCTTCCGGCACTGAGGGTGGTGCGATAGTTACTACAAATATCTCTACAAAAACCGAAACAATTTCCGAAACCCAGACTGTTCCTGTTACTTCTTCTGTTGCTATGACTGCTGAAACAACTTTCTCGCAATTGGGCATGACTTCTGATAACGAAACAATTTCCGGTGTATACAATGGCAAAGCCTTTACACTGACGATTACATCAGCTGATACGGTCGGAGATATTGCCTCGGCACTAGGTGATTACGGAATTACTGCAACGGTAAGAGGCGGAAGAATTTATATTAATGATTCCGAAAATGCATATATTACAAATATTTCTTCGGCTGTAAAAAATGCGCTTGGTATTACTGCGTCTATGGGTAATGGCTCTTCTTACACTGTGACTACTCATACAACAGTTACTACCAATACCATTGCCAGCCAAACTACAATTCACGTAACTTCAACAGTTCAAATGAGTGAAGAAACAAAATTCTCCGAAATTGGCATGAATTCCGATAACGAATATATTAAAGGAAGCTATAACGGGAAGAATTTCTCTATCGCTGTGACACGCTCAGATACAGTAGGTGACATTATTGGAGCACTTGCTGATTACGGTATAAATGCGTCTGTGAGAGGCGGAAAAATTTATATTAACGAATCAGAAAACGCTTACATAACGAGTTTTTCAAATGGCATTAAAAACGCACTTGCTATTAGCGCATCCAGCGGAAGCGGGTCTACATATACTGTTACGACAATTAAAACCTATGCAAATACTGCTCCGACAAATAATGTACTTGGAAAGGTAACTGTGACTTCTGCTGTAACAAGAGATACTGCGCTTTCTGATTTGGGCGTTACAACCGGCGAGTACAATATCTGGAACAACGGTGTTAAGTATACTGCACTAATTTCTTCTGATGAAACGGTCGGGTCTTTGCTTGATACACTGGCGCAGTTTGGTATACAGGCAAGTATTGTTAATAACGGAAATACTTCAACCATTAGACTTACAGGAAACGGTAATGCTTATGTTGCAAAATCCGCATCTATAAATAATGCTTCAAATGTTGTTGATGTTTTATTCCCTTCTGCAAATAAGACAACAACTTACAATTACAATGGCAATTTGCAGATTTACAGCACAGTAACAACGCATTCTACCGCAACAGAAGATACGCTTTTAAGTGAATTTGATACTCCATGGGGTAATACAACTCTAAAAAATGCCGGAATACTTGCTCTTGAGGTTAACGGAGAGTCAAGAAATATTACTATTACTGAAAATGATACTTTCGGAACTCTGATTGATAAATTACAGGAGGCTGGTGCTGAGGCTGCACTCATTGGCGGACGTTTATACATAAGCAGTGCAAACAATCTTTCTATTAACACTGCTGCTTCAACTTCTGCACTTGTAAATCCTAATGCAGCTATAAAGCTTACAAAAACTGCGTCTATTGATGATTTTACAGCAAGCGATTCTGCTATTGTCGAAACTGAAACTATTATTGAAGAACATACCGGTTCTGCTGCTTCTTATGCAAATTTAGATACAAAACTCGGGCTTCTGAATATTTCCAGCGGAACTATTTCTATTTACAAAAACGGGGTGAAAGCTACTATTAATGTAAATGAAGATCAAACTTTCAGCGATTTGAGAGCACAAATTTCCGCTAAATTCTCTGATGTTGATTTGAGCTTTGAAGACGGATATCTTGTGCTTAAATCTTCTGATAAGGATGCAGAACTCGATTTTGGCTCTACAACTGATACTTCTAACTTCCTTGCAATTACAGGACTTAAAAAAGATAAAGATGACAAAACCCGTGTTACAAGTGCAAGACAGCTTTATTGCGTAAATGCAGATTCAAAAGTCACAGAAGCTGGACTGTTCAAAAAAGGCGATGTTACTGCAGGTACTTTCTTTGTTGGTGATCAGAAATTTACAATCGATGAAAATACAACAATTTCAGACATAATTTCTATGATTAATTCAAGCGAAGATTCTAATGCCACTGCATACTGGGATAGTATTAATGCTCAGCTTGTAATAAAATCAAGAACCACCGGTGCTGCTCTTATTAATATAGAAGCTGGAACAAGTAATTTTACTGATATTCTCGGGTTTACACAATCTGAATGGAATGCTGACGGAACGCTTAAATCTACCAAGCTTAAAGTAGATTCACAAACACTTGGCTCCAATGCAGAGTTTAGAATTAACGGAACTTTATTCACCGCTACTTCTAACACAATCGGAAGTGATATCTCAAGAATTAAAGGTGTTACTATAGATTTAAAAGGTCTGACTGAAGGCTCGGCTGTAACTCTGACTGTAGAAAGGGATAAGGAATCTCTTGCTTCCGCAATTTCTGATGTTGTTGATTCATACAATGAACTTATGACAAACGTTGATAAAGAGCTTGCGGTAGACGGTTCTCTGCACAGTGAATCAATGCTTAAACTTATTAGAAATAGGCTGAGAAGTATTATGACAAGTTCTGATGCAGGTGCGGCTGTCTTTAGAAACCTCAACCAGATTGGTATTACAACTGACAAGGCGTCAGCAGGAAGTATAAGTACTAGCAATATTACAAAACTAACTTTTGATAAAGATAAATTCTTTGATGCTCTTAAGGCTGATGAGGATGCTGTTAAAGCTTTGATTATCGGCGGTACTGATAATACCGGTATATTTACAAAAGTTGAAGAACTTTTAGAAGATGCACTTAGAAGTGTTTCTGGTTATTTTGACTCAACTGCTAATAGTCTTCAAAGTAAAGCAAAACGAATTGATAAGAAAATAGCTGTTGAAAATCTCGCTATTGAAAAGTACAAAGCAAGATTAGAAAATAAATTTAATTCAATGGATATGTTAATCGGGCAAATGCAAAATCAATACAGTTCATTTTTGGGTTCATAAAAAATGCGGTTTGGAAATTTTCCAAACCGCATTTACTACTTTTACTTCTAGTTGATTATATCTCCGTAACCCTCAGGATTATTCAACAGATCATAATTAATCTCATTTTCGTTATCAGCGATTGCGGCCGCGACAACAGCATCAGAAGTTACGTTGAGAAGTGTTCTCATCATATCTGTAATTCTTTCGATAGTAAATAAGAACGCAAACCCTGCAACAAGCTGTTCAGGGCTTAAGCCCATACCATTCAGCACGAGTGCAATTGTGATTAAACCGGCTCCCGGTATGCCTGCACAGGTTGAAGATGCGATAATTGCAAGCAGAGCAATTTGAACAACAAGGAACGGAGTGAGTGCTACGCCGTAAGCCTGTGTTAAGAAAATTACCGCAATTACCTGAAGCATTGCAGTTCCGTCCATATTAAGCGTTGCTCCAAGAGGAAGAACAAAGCTTGAAACTTTATGTGAAATACCTCTTTTTTCACAACATGCAATTGTTAAAGGCAGTGTTGCAGAAGAACTTGCAGTGCCGAAAGCTACCATCATTGCTTCAGCCATTGCTGCATAAAGCATTAATACAGGAACTTTAGAAAATATTTTTAAAAAGATTGGATATACTATAAAGAACTGTATTGCAAAACCGAGAGCAAGAACACCAAGATATTTTGAAATACTCATAAATATATCTATGCCGAAAGATGAAACAGCAACAGCTGTAAGTGCGAATACGCCGGGTGCAGCGAAGCACATAATCCAGTCGGTAATTTTCATTGTAGCTGCGAAAATTGACTCAAAGAAACCTACAAACGGCCTGTTAATATCGCCTACTTTTGCCAGTGCTATAGAAAACATAACAGCAAAAACGATTATAGGAACCATATCACCGCTGGCTATTGAAGCAAGAGGGTTTTTCGGAATAAATCCTAAGAAAATATTAAGCAGATTACCTTTTTGCGCTTCGATTGTAGCTGCAACCTGAGCCTGAATATCAGCAGCCGTATCAATATTTATATAATGTGCTGCGCCCAGTCCGGGTTTAAGCAGTAATGCAAGTGCTGCACCAATTGTTACTGCTGCGACAGTAATAATTGTATAGTAGAAAATCATTTTTGTTCCCAGTTTCCCGAGCTGTTTGCTGTCGCCTATACTTGTAATCCCGATTACTATTGCGGAAATTACAAGCGGAATAACTACCATTTGGATTAGTCTTATAAATACCTGTCCGATAAAAGTTAGAGTTGTCATAATAACCGGACTTGGTTCCTTATGAAGCCAAATCCCGACAAGAACACCCAGAACAAGACCGGCAAAAATATGCCAGTTTCTCTTTAAGCCTAGCCCAAGTGCAATTAACACTTGCATGTGAAATTTCATATATAAATCCTCTCATATACTTATATAACTAGTCTATTGTACAATTATTTGAAGCAAATGTAAAGATTTAGTTACCTAAAATACTTTCTCCGGAAATCTTTTCCCCTTTTATAACATAACGTGCTGTTTCTGTTTTCATAAGATGGTTATCAACCAGAGAAAAAGATTCGAGGCTTAGTGTATTTATACCCGAAAAAGTATTATCAGAAAGTCTGAGGGTTATGGTATCCGTAAGCATTTTGTTATCATATGGAGCTTTTTTAGAAAACACAATCAAGTTTCCTTCAACAGTTTTTAGTGAAACTTCTGCGTTCGCTCCGCTGAAAGGATTTGACAAAGTGACTTTATCTCCTGCACGCGAAAGAGTCCAAAAATCTATACTTTGCGGTTTGAAAGTGCCGTAGCTGTTTGTATCTTCAAGTTTTGCCGTTACTCTCCAGCTGCCAAAAAACGCTTTTGGAATGTCGTTTACAGATACTCCGGCCTTAAGTGTAAAGTCCTCTGCTGCGACAACAGCACCAGTTAGTAATATTAATAATAAAATAAAAAATTTTTTCATAGATTTATTATACCACTTATTTTTATGTTATCCTATTATTATATTTACACGAGCGAGGGATTATTATGACAGAAACTAAGATTAAAATTGATGATTTGCCGACTGTTTATGATGCGAAATCAACAGAAGAAAAGATGTATAAATTTTGGGAAGACGGCGGATATTTCAGAGCAGATGCCCATTCCAACAAACCTCCGTTTACCATAGTCATTCCTCCTCCGAATGTAACAGGTGTTCTCCATATGGGACACGCGTTGGACGGAACTCTGCAGGATATTTTAACCCGCTATCACAGAATGAGCGGCTACGAAGCTTTATGGCTTCCTGGAACTGACCATGCCGGTATTGCAACTCAGGCAGTTGTCGAAAAAGAACTTAGAAAAGAAGGTTTAAGCCGCCACGATATAGGAAGAGAAGAGTTTCTAAAACGTACCTGGAAATGGGCAAATGAACATAAGTCAGCTATCCTGAACCAGTTTAGACGTTTAGGTGCGTCTTTTGACCGTTCAAGAGAAAGATTTACTTTTGATGAAGGCTGTTCTGAAGCTGTAAAAGAAGTTTTTGTAACGCTTTATAATAAAGGTTTAATTTATAAAGGTGCGTATATTGTAAACTGGTGTCCTCGCTGCCAGAGCGCCATTTCTGATATTGAAACTGAATACGAAACAGAACAAGGGCATCTATGGGAAATTTCTTACCCGCTCGTTGGTGAAGCCGGTGCAATCATTGTTGCTACAACAAGACCGGAAACTATTTTCGGCGACGTTGCTATTGCAGTTCACCCTTCTGATAAAAAATATTCTGAATTAATCGGAAAAACTGTTATGATTCCGCTTTCAGGCAGACAAATTCCTATTATTGCAGATGAATATGTAGATAAATCTTTTGGTACAGGTGCGGTTAAGATTACTCCTGCACATGACCCTAATGACTACGAAGTAGGCAAACGCCATAACTTTAAGCCAATCTGGGTTATTGATGAAGAAGGCAAGATGAAAGCCTGTGCAGAAGTTCCGCCTGATTATCAAGGTCTTGACAGATACGAAGCGCGTAAGAAAGTTGTTGATATGTTGAGCTACAATAACTTCCTTCTGCGTGTAAAAGAGCACGAACATAACGTTGGTAAATGCCAGAGATGCAACACGACAATTGAACCGCTTCTTTCTGAACAATGGTTTGTAAAAATGGAACCTCTTGCAAAAGAAGCAATTGCAGCCGTAAAAGACGGCAGAATTACTTTTATTCCTGAAAGATGGGAAAAGAATTACTTAGGTTGGATGGAAAATATAAGAGATTGGTGTATCTCAAGACAATTATGGTGGGGACATCAGATACCTGCTTATTACCACAAAGAAACCGGAGAAATGGTTGTTGCTAAAGAAAATCCGGATCCTGAAAATTATGTACAGGATACTGACTGTCTTGATACCTGGTTCTCGTCAGGATTATGGCCGTTCTCTACAATGGGCTTCCCTAACTCTGAAACAGACGATTTCAAAAAATTCTACCCGACATCAGTTCTTGTAACAGGTTTTGATATTATTTTCTTCTGGGTTGCAAGAATGATTACAATGGGATTGGAATTTACTGGTAAAGCTCCATTCTCAAAAGTTTATATTCACGGTTTAATACGTGATGAAAAAGGCCAGAAAATGTCAAAATCAAAGGGAAATACTATTGACCCTGTTCAAATTATTGATAAATACGGCTGTGATGCCTTGAGATTTACAATGACATCTCTGTGTACTTACGGCGGTCAGGATATCAAGGTTTCTGACGAAAGATTTGAGTACGGCAGAAACTTTGCTAACAAACTCTGGAATGCTTCAAGGTTTGTACTTATGAATCTGGATGGAGTTGATAATAAACCGATTGACAGAGAAAAATTAACTCTTGTTGATAAGTGGATTTTAAACCAGCTTAATGAAACTGCAAAGACTGTTAATCAGTATATGAAAGAGTATAGAATAGGTGAAATTGCTCATGAATTGTATGACTTCTTTAGAAGCGAATACTGCGACTGGTATGTTGAAATTGCAAAAATTCAGCTTCAGGACGCAGATTTGAAGAGAAATACACAACGTGTTTTAAGATACGTTCTTGATATGTCACTTAGAATGCTTCATCCGATTATGCCTCATATAACAGAAAATGTTTGGGGCTTAATTCCGGGAGAAAAAGAAACAAGTGCATTGATAATTGCTAAGTATCCGGTTTATGAAGAAGCTATGAGCTTCCCTAAAGAAGCTGAGGAAATGAAGCTTGTGTTTGAAACAATTACATCACTGAGAAACGTAAGACAGAGTTTCAATATTCCAACTTCTGCAACTGTTGATGTAGAAATAAGGGCAGAGGGTAAAGAAAAAGAAATCTTTACTGAAATTGAAGCATATATCCGCAGACTTGCTAAAGTTAATAATATAACTTATGCGGAAATGAATGCGCCAACCCCTCCAAAATCTGCTGCGGCAGTAGTTTCTGCTTCAAAACTTGTAGTTCCGCTTGCTGATTTGATAGATCTGGATGCAGAGATTAAACGTCAGGAAAAGAAACTTGAAAAATTAACAAATGAAAAGAACTCTTTAGAAGGCAGAATGAAGAACGAGAAGTTTGTAGCAAATGCGCCAAAAGAACTTGTTGAACAAACAAATGCTCGTATTGCCGAAATATCTGCACAGCAAGATGTTATAAAGGATTTGATAGATTCATTGAAGTAGCTTGTAGTGTAGAAATTGAGGTAGGCCTTTAGCAACACTTCTAGCCGGGGGTTGTAATGGAATGCTGACCGACTGTTTGACTACGTACGTAGTACCCTACTTGCATAAGTATAAATATATGCTATAATATGTATATAAAGTAACGATGTAATGTTTTCGACAGGAAACAACAATTTGCAATGAAAAAATTTAATATTTTACAATGTAAGGGCGCTGCTTATTTTAGCGGTGCGGGCGTTGTTGCATTACATTGCTGCTTTTGTAGACTATTACAATAAAGCAGGACGTAGCAGTGGCAATATCATTCAGCGGATTAGCATCCGGATTAGATACTTCTTCTTGGGTTGAATCGCTAGTAGCATTGAAGCAGGCGAAAATTGATACGCTGGAAGAACAAAAAGAAACGGTACTCTTATCACGCGAAACATTGAATAATATAAAATCATTTTTCAATTCTTTCCGCTCTGTAATAGAGAAGGTAACGGATGCGAAGTACGGTGTAGCGTCTATGGATATTTTTGCCCAGAAACTTGCGACATCATCTGATTTAAATATCCTGACAGCGAGTGCAACAACAGAAGCTGAGGAGGCTGAATATAATGTTCTTGTGGATAATCTTGCGACCAGTACCGAGGCTGTAAGCGGATTGAAAGTTTTAAATACAATTATTGAAACAGCAACGGCAGTCGGCAATACCAAACTTGTTGATTTGGGGATTAAAGTTGGTGAAATTGGTATTGATAATAACGGTATATATAATATTATCCAGATTGAAAAGAACGACACAATAGAGAGTTTTATAGCGAAACTTCATAACATCGGAGTTGATGCCACCTATAATTCAAAGACTGGAATATTTGGCATAAACCTTGATGACGGCAGTATTGATGATACTTTAACCATACATGATGACGGAAGCGTGGGAACAGGCATTCTTGATATATTTAATCTTCATGAAAAAGGCGGTTATGAAAGTACTTATTTGCAAACTTCGACATCTGAAACAATTGTAAATGCCGCAACAAGTTCGACAAAACTTTCAGAGCTAGGAAGTATTAAGGCCGGTAATATTCAGGTAAAGGCAAATGGTACAAGTTATAATCTTTCAATCGATGGCAATACGACCCTCGGGGGGCTTGTAAGCAGTCTTAATTCACTTGGAGTTGATGCAAAACTTGCAAGTAATGGTGTTTTAACAATAAATGATGCAGAAATTGTTGACAGCGGAAATACCGGCATAATTACTGCTCTTGGCCTTGAAACGGATATTAATTCTAAAACCCAGACAGCATCGGGGTTAAAGACGGTTGTTGTGACGACGACTGATGCTGCAGCAACAGGTGCAACAAAACTCTCAGAGCTTGGCAGTATTAAGGCCGGCAATATTCAAGTTAAGGCAAACGGCGCACTTTATACTATTGCAATATCAGGTTCAACTACATTACAGGGCTTGATAGATGCATTGAGTGCAAAAGGCGTTGATGCTTCCTTATCATCTGACGGGGTATTTACTGTAAAGAACGCAGAGATTATAGATAGCGGAAACACTGGTTTGATATCAGCTTTAGGGCTTCAGGTTGACGTAAATTCAAAAACACAAAGTTCAATTGATTTGCGTACTGTTGTTACAACGACAACACAGGCAGCTGCAACAGGTGCAACAAAATTATCACAGCTTGGTTCAATTACAAACGGCAATATGCTGGTTAAGGCGAATAATACGACTTATACAATTGCGATTAACACCTCTACAACATTACAGGGATTAATAGATGCTCTAAAGGCAAAAGGTATAAGTGCTGAACTTTCCGGTGATGGGACTTTAACAATCAATGATGCCGAGATTATTGATAATAATACAGGAATCATAAACGCTCTTGGTCTGGAAAAAGAAGTAAGCTCTAAAACACAGACAGCAAATAATCTGAGTTATAAGAGTGTTATTACAACATCTTCAGAGGCGACTTCTTCAACGAAACTTGGTGATTTAAGTGTGTGGTCTAAAATTAGTACAAGTCCGGTTCTTACAGCTAAAAATACATCCGGCGGAACTACTTCAATCACTCTTACATCTACAATGACTATTGGCGATGTTGTAACAAAATTAAACTCGGCCGGCTTGAGTGCAGCGTTCAGTTCGAGCGGAGTTCTTGCTGTAACAGGCGGTGAAGTAAGCGGAAATGCTGCAGAAGCTCTTGGTATAAAGAGCGGCTCTGAGAATACGAGCGGAGTCTGGGCAAATGGAAATACTTTGTTCACACAGGGTGTAAATTATGCGGTTGCATCAAATACTCTCGGTGAATTAGGCATTAGTACAACAAAGCCTTCAAGCGGGTATGCTCTTGCTGTATATAATTCTTCAAATGCTCTAGTGAAAGAAATCAGTGTAAGTTCATCAACAAGAATTGATGATATTTTTTCAGCATTAAGCCAATATGGTATAACAGGTACAATAGATGAAGGCAAAATAACTCTTAAATCGAGCAACGGAAACTATGTCAAGGGCAGTGTTGCAGATGCTATGGGAATTTCAACCATAACATCCGTTATTGTCAGCAGTACAAATGCGTCCTCAACTTCTTCCATTAAGTATACAGTAACTCAGGTTGTGAGCGGAACTACGACTTTTGCACAGGCAGGATTGAATGCTGCAGGTAAAGTTTTGGAAATTAAAATAAAAGAGAATGGAGTAACTCAGGCCTACATAACCATTGCTTCCAATTCAACCACATTTGACAGTATGTTTTCATCACTTTCCAAGTATGGTTTTTCAGCAGCTATTAATGATGGTGTGATAACTTTATCATCAAGCCAGTATATAGTTGGCGGGAGTATGGCAGAGCTTTTGGGTATAGAAACTTATGCGACATCGGATGCTTATACTGTTGGAGAAGCAGTTACATCTACGGCGCAGCTTACTTATACAGCAACAATAGTTGCTGATTCAAGCTCATTAATAAAAGATTATATTTCTTTAGATTCAAACAGTGCAAATAATAGAATACGTATTTATAAAAATAATGACTTAGAGTATGTTGATTTTACGGTAACATCATCAACAACTTTTGGCCAGCTTATGTCTGCAATGGAAGCGCAAGGTATATCTGTATCAATGAGTAATGGTGTTTTGTCGTTCAATACTCCGCAGTATGGTGCCCATGCAGAAGATATTCCGGCATCAGGCGGAATTTTATCTAAACTTGGAATTGGTAAAAAGGATATAGGTGATATTACTGTACCTTTGAGCCAGACATCAACTATGCCAATTACGTATACAACGTATAAGAATTATACTTTGGATAGTAACAGTACAACGACTCTTGGTGAGCTTGTGACAGCGATGGCCGCTGGCACAAACTATACACTCATTTTAAATACTAGAAATAGTCGATATGTAAATGGCAGATATGAGGACTATGAGATCTCCATGTACACTATGACAGTTACTGCTACAACAACCTGGAGTGAGTTCTATAATGCTTTGAGGTATTCTTATAATACGTGGGTATATTGGAATAGCAACAATAATACAATGTATTTGGGCTCTAATAGATACTCTATGACCGGAACTTTTTCAGACCTTGTCGGATGGACAACTACAATCAGGGCTAATGAAACAATTACAGCAAAAGACTATACCGGCGGGGGGGGGGGGGCATATGTTACAAACAGCTGGTCTATGACATCTTCGGATAAAGTTTATTATACAATTATTACAAATGGAAGTGCATCTGCTACAACAATTACAGCAAATACAACTTTTGTTCAGCTAGGCTTGCATGATGGCGGAAGTAGTTACCAAACCTATAATATGTATATTAGTGGCAAATCTAAATCTTTTACAATCAGGTCTAATACTACAGTAGGAGATTTTATGGAATTCATAAAAACTAATGGCGGACCTGATGTGACATTAAAAGATGGAAAACTTTCGTTCAGCTCTAATGGAGAGAAGTATCTGAGCTCTATAAATTCGAAACTTAGGGATAGATTTAATTTACCTGAATATGGCAGCTTTACTTATGGCATAACTTCAATCAGGCAAAATACTACAATGAATGATATTTTAGGTATAAGTTCTGGCGTTTATTATTTAGACTTTGAGTACTATACTCCTTATACATGGAGTGGGGGTACAGGGTATAACTCTGGTTATCAGACTTTTTCATTAAACAGTAGTACAACCATGGCTGAAGTACTTGATTTCTTGAACAATACAGTTGGAGTGAGTGCTACGCTGGTTAATGGCAAGCTTTCAATTAAAAAAGGAAGCGGCGGAAATATCTTAAAAGATATACGAGTATCTTCAACTTCTGGTTCTTATGGAAATCCGTCACTGGCAGAAGATTTCAAAAAAGCTCTGAAAATCGAGGTCGGAAAGGGATACACGTATACAGCTTCAGGGGGCAATGATTTATATACCACAACAACTTCCAAAACTCTGGGTACAGCATCGGCAGAAAACCTCGTAATAACTGCTGAAACTAAATTAACAGCTCTTGGATTTGATTATAATAGAGGATATGAGATTTTGTCATATAGAAAAATGAATAGCGCAACCAGCTTTTCTAATTCTACACTTTTCTTTACTGTAAACTCAAGCTCAACTGTTGGTGATTTGCTGGCAGCTATTAACAGTAATAGCAATTTTAATGCTACATTAAAAAACGGTAAACTTACTATTACCGGAAAAAAGATTGATAACAACAATATGACTTATATAACCAGATATAATTCAATATTTCAGGATATATTTAAATTGGAAGATGCCGGTAACAATGTTTCTTATAAAATGGGCGATGTTTACCAGAATACAAATTCTAAAACTAATACAAGAGTTGGCGATAAAAAAGCCGAAAATGATTCTAAAACACTACGGCAGCTAGGTTTGACTGCAAATGCAACAATTTCTATGAACAATACTGATGGAAATGTTACCTGGAAAATTATTACTCCTGACATGACACTTGGACAATTTATAAAAATTCTTACAGATTATGGTGTTAGTGCCAGATATGATACTAGTTCAGGTAAGCTTAATATCGGTTCATTAAATGATACTGAATGGGTTGAAACCATATCTGATAATCTAAAATCAACTCTAAAAATTAAAGGTGTCGGTACCGGTTACACATATCAGGTTATTGGAAACGCTGCATATGAAAATACTTCATCAAGAACTATTAAAACAGTTACAACACATACGGCAACAGCGACTACAACATTAGAACAGATTGATGGCTTCCAGAACGGTAACGGCAATATTCTTGTGCACAAAGCTGATGGCAGTACTGAAACTTTATACGTAGATTCAACTTCTACACTGCAAGACTTCTTTAATCAAATAGCAGCTTACGGGCTCAAGGGAAGCATAAATTCTGCAGGTGTTGTTACAATTACCGGTGACGGAAATGCCTTTATTTCAACAGCTTCAGGTGGTTCAAATCTTGTATCGCTGTTAAAACTATCTCTTAATAAAACTTCTACTACAGGTACCGTAAATACAACAACAGGCTCAATAAGCTCTACTGCTCAAGTTATAGCAACTGCTGAAACACAGCTCGGCAACCTTGCGTATGCAAACGGTACAAAACTGACTTTTGATTCAAGCGGGTTTGCTTCATTAGTAATGCAGACAAAAACCAGAGAAGGTTTGTTGAAAAACTTTACTGTAAACTTCTCGAAGACTTCCACGCTGGGCTCAGTGCTGGATGCCTTCAAAGCTCAGGGCTTGAACGCTTCTATAGACGCAACAGGCAGATTTTCAGTAAGTACTGATTCTCTTTCTGATTTTAACATCTCAGGTGCACTTGGTACATATCTAATGGGAGCTTCTTATAATAAATCTTATGAAACAAAAGGCGGTACACCGCTTTCAGCTTCTTCGGTTAGCACAGTAACAGCAGCCGCGACAAGGGAAACTAAACTTGCAGACCTTGGAGTTACTACAGGCGAATACAATATCTATAACAACGGTGTAAAATTCACTGCACAGATTTCTTCTGATGAAACACTCGGCTCATTTATTGATACGCTAAGCTCGTTCGGTATTCAGGCCGGATTAATCAATAACGGCTCGACCTCAAAGCTTATTATCAATGGCAGCGGCAATTCGTATATAGCAAAATCAAACAGTGTTTCAAATTCTTCTAATGTTGTGGAAAAACTCTTCGGAAGCAATACAACGGCAGATAGTTATAAATATACCGGCAAAGAAATTTTGACATCAACTTCTACATCAACGCAGGCTGCAGATTCAACTGCTCTCCTGTCAGCTTACGGGGTAACAGCAGGTGAATATTATATTTATACAAACGGTAACAGGCATACTCTGCAAATTTCTTCTGATGAAACAATAGGTTCATTAATGGAAACCCTGAGCAGCTATGGTATAAAAGCTGAACTTGTTAAGAATGGAAGCAGCTCTAAAATTGTACTTACAGGCAGCGGTGATGCTTATATAGCTCAATCAAGCAATACTTCTAATGCTTCAAATATAGTAAATAAACTGTTTGGCGGAAGCTCGGCCATTGTTAATGAATCAAGCTATACAGGCTCTCAGCGGGTTACCACAAAGGTTACTGCAACTGTAGCCGCTTCTGAATCGACATCGCTGGCAAGTCTTGGTGTAACTGCCGGTGAATACTATATTTACAATAACGGAGTTAAATACACGGCCCTTATATCTTCTGATGAAACAATTGGGTCATTTATGAATACTCTTAAATCTTTCGGTATCCAAACCGGACTTATTAATAACGGAAGCTCGGCAAGTCTTGTGCTGATTGGAAATGGCAACTCTTATGTCGCAAAATCAAACAGCGTTTCTAATGCTTCTAATGTCGTTGAAAAATTATTTGGAACAGCCGGTCCTGATTCAAGCTTCTCATATACCGGCTCCGAGCTTCTTTATAAAACCGTTACACATACCGCTACGGCAACAGAAGATACTCTGCTCAGTGTATTTGACACCCCGTGGGGGGATACAACTCTTAAATCCGCAGGAAATCTGGCACTTCAGGTAGACGGCAAAAATATTGCTATACAGATTACTGATACGGAAACTTTCGGCTCATTAATAGACAAGCTTGAAGCTGTCGGAGTGCAGGCATCATTTGTCGGGGGTAAACTCTATATCAGCGAAATGAACGGTGTTTCTATTCTAGCTGATGGAACGACATCTTCAATAATTAATCCGAATGCAAATATCCATCTGGCTTATAAAAGTTCTATGGATGGATTTATGGAAAGTACCAGTGCAATTGTCCAGAAAACAACAATTGTTGAGGAAAAAACTCTGTCTGCTGCTAATTATGCAGGGCTGGATACTCAGCTAAAGACGCTTAATATTACAGGCGGAACATTCTCTATTTTCAGAAACGGAGAAAAAGCTACTATAAATGTAAATTCTGATAATACCTTCGACGATTTACGCTCGCAAATAGCTTCAAGATTCTCTGATGTTGATTTGAAATTTGAAGAAGGAAAACTTGTTATATACTCAAAAGATGATGATGTCGAACTTCAGGCAGGAACTACTACAGATACCTCAAATCTTCTTGCAGTGACTGGATTGGCTGAAGATGAAGAAGGCCGTTCAGTAAGTGCACGTGCGCTCTACTGTGTTAACGAAAGTTCTGTTCTGACGCAAACCGGACTTTTCCGTAAAGGTGATGTTAAGGAAGGTACTTTCTATGTAGGGGATCAGATGATTACGATTACCAATAAATCCACGCTGTCTGATATTATTTCGCAGATAAATTCTTCTGATACCGCAAATGCAACTGCTTATTGGGACAGCATTAACGGAAGGCTGGTTATCAAATCTCGCTCAACAGGTCAGGCGTTTATCAATATTGAAGCAGGTACAAGCAACTTCACTGATATTATGGGATACACAGAAACAGAATGGTATGCTGACGGATCTGTGAAAAAAGCACGTATGGTTACTGACTCGCAAAATCTTGGTGAAAATTCGAAAGTATCAATTAACGGAACTACATATACCTCGACTTCTAATATTCTTACAAGTGATATAACACGTATTAAAGGTCTTACTATTAATTTAAACGGGGTAACAAGCGGTTCCGCTGTCAAACTTACGGTTGAAAAAGACAAAGAAACCGTTGCAAACTCGCTTTCTGATATTGTGGATTCATATAACGAACTTATGAAAAATGTTGATGAGGCAGTTGCAAAAGACGGAAGCCTGAAAAACCAGACAACGTTAAAAATGCTCAGAAATCAGATTAGAAGTGCAATGATGAGTTCTATAGGAAATGCATCTGTATTTAAAAATCTTGATGCGATTGGTATTTCTGTTACTTCTGCAAGTGCAAATAATGTTTCTACTTCAAATGAAAGTATTATCAATCTTACTTTTGATAAGGACAAGTTCCTTGATGCATATGAAGCTGACAGTGATGCTGTTAAAGAACTGCTGATTGGTACCGGAATAAAAGGTAGTTCTACTGCGACAGACGGTGTGTTTACAAAGGTTGAAAGTATTGTGGAAAACTCATTGCAGTCTGTAATAGGCTATTTCTCTATTGCCGATGCCGCTTATGCCCGTGAAATTAATAAAATTGAGAATAAAATTGTAAGCGGAAATGAAGCTATTGAAAAGTATAGGGCAAGGCTTAATAAAAAGTTTAACTCTATGGATATGCTGATTTCTAATATGCAGAACCAATACAGCTCTTTTCTATCTTAATGCCTTGCGCAAACCTCTTTTTTAAGTTACAATCAAATTTGAATAAGGAGAGGTCTATGTCAGACGATAATGTCATTAAACTCGGGGGTAAATCCGATGGAAACAATAAGAACGAAGAAGTCTGCTGTAGTTTCTGTGGAAGGTCTAATGAGGAAGTTCTGAAAATGGTGAAAGGACCGGGGGTGAATATTTGCTCCGAGTGTGTAATGATTGCGGTACAGTACCTGATTTTGCAGGATAGAATGCTGTCTTCCGATGCACAAAAAATTCTCGATGCTTTCTGGCATAAAAATTAAAGATGAGGTTTTATGAATAAAATTCAAATAAAAGCAGAAATTCTTGCTACTTTGACAGCGTTGATGACGTCAACGCAGCCGCAAGCTTCTTTGATTACTGACTTAAAAAATATTGATGATAAAAAAACTGTTCTCGAGGTGTTAATCAGAGAGCTGGTTAATGCGAATGAGCAAAAAGCGGTGATGATTTGCTGGCTTTTGATGGAGCTTATTGATAAAGATACGCTGAATGATGAACTTTGGAATGTTATTAAAGCTCCTGAATATAACGACCATGTTAAGATGATAGCTTTTAACATGCTTAAAGACCTTGGTAATAAAATTGATTATGAAGTAATCAGCGGATATTTTGAACAGTTTAATGAACTTATTAACAGGGAAACAAAGCAGCTTCTTGAAACGGCTATTATGAATCCGGAAGCACAGATTGATTTTATGGATTTTCTGAACGCAATCAGTGACAGCGATAAAATTATTCTTATAAAATCTCTTGAAGAAGATTATGCCTATGATGCCCTTGCAAATATCCTTATTCCTGTATTTTTATACTATATTGATACAGAAGTCGGGTATACAGCTCTGGAAATTCTCGGCCGTTCTAAATCACAGCTTGCTTATCATGCGCTTGAAAATGCAAAAAAATATGCAAAAGAAGATTTGCTCTCAAGGATTAATAAGGCTCTCTCTGAACTTAAAATGGCTGGTGTAAGGGTTGATAATACAGAAGAATTTTACAAAAATATTCTGCAGGAATCAAAGCCGTATAAAATTTATACTTCTTTCCCTGACGGGCATGGCAACATGGCGATTATTTTCTCAAGAATACGAGCAAATAAAACACTGCAATTTCTTGCAATTGTTATAAACCCTAGATATGGAATTCTTGATTCTTTCGGCTTTAATTCAATGACAGAACAAGATTTTTATAAAATTGTTGATAAGTTTTATAATTATCAAGAAAAATATGAGATTAATGCAGGTGTAGCAAAGTATCTGCTTGAGCAGGCTGAAGAAAATTCACACTTGAACAACGACCCTGTGCCGTATGAATATATCTGCTGGCAGAGTATTCTTCTCGATATAGAGGCGGAAAAGCCGGCTTTTTATCTGGAAAAGAAAGAGTTAAACCAGAAAGATATTGATAAACTTTGTCTTAGTGATTATGTGCAAAACTGGTTCTTTGACGAAATTACTTCAGAAGAATTTAAAACTTTTATAGAAAAATTGTCATCAGAATTTAAAGCAAATAATTTTAATGTTGATTTGGATAAGTTTGTCGCAGATAACTTCGACAGTATTTATAGCGCGCAGGAACTCGCTTATAAGCTTATTATGTTTAATATGGCAGCCTACTTAAGAATGCTCAAGGGTGATAAAGAACTCGCAGAAATATTTTATTCGCTGGGCTCTAATTACAGTTTCCTGACAAACATTATTAGAAAAAGTATTTACGAGTATTATGTCGGCAAGCGCTATATTCTGAAAAATCAAAGAAAAGCTTCAAATATATTTGAAAAACGTACTAAGGCTAATACCGATGATTTTAAGCTGCTGCAGCTTGATATGATAATCTCCAGCATTGAAGCAAGGTGGGTAGATAATGCATAAAATAATGGCGCTTGATGTCGGAACAAAAAGAATTGGCGTTGCTTTGAGTGATTACTTGCAGGTAATTGCAAATCCATGTACCTGTATTCAGAGAGAACCCGAGCAGAAAGCTATAGAAGAGATTACTAAAATAGCAAAAGAAAACAGGGTTGAGAAAATAGTTGTAGGTGTTCCGTACAATATGGACGGTACTTTAGGCTTTCAAGGAGAAAATTGTATAGAATTTTCACAAAAATTAATTGGTTTTGATATAATATTGGAAGACGAAAGATTAACTTCTGAAGAAGCAGAAGAAAGGTTAAAAAGCCGCAAGGTCGATTTTAGAAAAAATAAAGGACTTGTCGATATCGAAAGTGCCTGTATAATATTAGAACAGTATTTAGGGAAATGATTATGAGCGAAGAAAATCAGGAAATGGAACAACAATTCGTAGAAATCTACGGAGAAGACGGACAAATTGTAAAATGCGAAATCTATGATGTTATAGATTTTGAAGACAAGACTTACGCACTTCTTCTTCCTGTAACAGAGGATGAAGAAGACGATGATTCCGAAGTTATTGTTATGGAGTATATCGAAGAAGGCGAAGACGGCTATTTCCAAAACATTGAAGACGAAGAAGAATTCAAAAAAGTTTGCGCTTTTATTGAATCATTAGATGATGAAGAGGATGAATAGTTTTGTTTGAACGTTTTACGGAAAAAGCTGTTAATGCAGTTTATGAAGCGCAAAATCTGGCAAGAGAAACCTGCTGTGATGAAGTTATGCCGGAACATCTCCTGCTAGCACTTGTCAAAGAGGCAAAAGGGGTATCACTAAAGTTATTTAGAATGTACAATGTCACTTTTGAGGCAATGTCAGATGAGGTCGGAAAATGCCTTAAAAAAGCATCGCGTATTCCTGAAAATATACCTTTCAGCCATGCAGTGAAAGATATTTTGAAACATACACTTGATCTTGCTGCAAAATCCGGTAATTCAAATATTTTATTTGAACACCTGTTTTTGACTGTTATTACGGAGAAAAATCATAATATTCAGGAAATATTGAGGAAGTTTGATTTTGATATCTATAATTCAAAGGATATTTTAACAAAACTTGTTCAAAAAAAGATTAAAAGGCTTGAGCATCCTGAAGCAGAAGAAGATGAAGACAAAGGAAGTTCTTTTGAAGCTGTATATGAAGGTGAGGCGCTTTCAGATGTTTTTGACAGAGCTGTGTCAAAACTCTCTGCAGCTGGTTACGAAATTCTTGGTACAGAGCAGATAATGGCTTCAATTCTTGAATCTTCAAATTCAGAGCTTGTGGAAACCATTAAGAAGTACGGTCTGGATTTTGAAACTTTTGAAAACAAACTTGCAGAGCAGAGTTCAAGACAGGCAGAGTATGAAGGTAAGAAAATTATTTTTACTCCAAATGCTTTTCTTGTAATGAATTCGGCGCTTCAAACGGCAAAAGAACTGGGCTCTTCTGTTATTACACCTGAACATATTGTGCTGAGTGTTTTAAAGACAAAACGCGGCTTAGCTTACGATATTATTAAGTCACTTGGAATAGACAGTGAAAAGATGTCAGAAGATATTTTGAAACCGATTGAAAAACAAATGCCTGAAACTTTGACAATAATGAAGCTTGCTAAGGAAGAAGCACGTCGTATCGGGCGTAATATAGTCGGCACGGAAATGTTTCTGCTTGGTATTATTGCGGAAGGAACCAGTATAGCTTTTGAGGTTTTGAATGATTTAGAGATAACAATGCGCGATGCAAGAGTTGTGGTAGAAAACCTTGTCGGATATGGTAATGAGTATTTTGACAGAGAAATAACTTTTACAAAACGCGCTAAAAAGGTGCTTGAAAAAGCCTGGATTTCCGCAAAAAAATCCAATAAACAAAAAATTGAAGCAGTAGATTTGCTTCTGGCAATTATTGATGAGCCGGAATCTCTTGCGATGAAAGCATTAGATCAACTCGGAGTTGATGCTGTAGAAATCAGGCACGGTATTCAGGGCAGAGGAAAAAATTATAACGGATAATAAAGAAAAAATGCAGGGTATTGTCAAAAAAGTTGTTGATTTTTTAGAAAAATACAGCTTGCAGGATAAAACTATCATAGTCGGTTTTTCCGGAGGTTTTGATTCTATGTGCCTGCTTGATGTTTTGTCTAAAATTAAAAACTTGCCGGAATTTATTGACTTGAATGTCGTTGCAGCACATTATAACCATAATTGGCGGGGAGAAGAAGCTCTGCGCGAGCAGGAGGTTTGCAGAATTTTTGCGAGCGCTAAGGGGATGGAGTTCTATACTCAGACTGCATCTAAAAATATTAAGAAAACTGAAAATGATGCAAGAATTGCCAGATATGAATTTTTCGAAGAAGCTTATGAAGAATATGATGCAGATGCTGTTTTTACAGCACACAATTATGATGATAATGCAGAAACACTTCTTTATAGAATAATAAAGGGTACAGGAATTGTCGGGCTAAAAGGTATTTCAGAAAAACGCGGATATTTTTACAGACCGCTTTTGACTGTAAAACGTGCAGAAATTATTGATTACTGCAATGAAAATAATCTTGCGCCTAATAATGATTCTTCTAATGCAAATATTGCTTACAAGAGAAATTATCTGAGATTAAATGTAATTCCTTCACTGGAAAAAATTAATCCTCTTGTAAAAGATGCACTTAATACTCTTTCTTCAATTGCCAAAAGCGATAATGATATAATTGAAGAATATTTAACACCCATAAGAGATAAGGTATTGAGTGATGGAAAGATAAATCCTATAGAATACAGAATTCTTTCTAAATCTGTAAAAATGCGTCTTTTGCATGAATTCATACAGTCACTCGATTTGGATTACGATTATAAGAAAATCACAGAGATTTATGAGTTTATAGAAGAGAATATAAATCAGCGTAACGGCAGTACTAAATCTCTTGCAACGGCACTATGGCTTTATGCAGATGAAAAAACTATAGAAATAATTCCTTCCCGAAAACAGGAAACCGAAACTGTAAATAATACAGAAATAGAAATTTCTGGAGAGGGTGAGTATCAATTTGGAGAAAATACATTTGTTATTCGTAAATATGAAGACAAAGAGCTGTTTGTTTTTCCGGAATCAACTTCAAAGTTTGCATATGTTGATTTCTCAAGAGTAAAATTTCCGCTTTTGTTAAGAACAAGAAAAGACGGTGACGTGATAAGTCCTTTTGGAATGTCGGGTTCAATGAAGTTGAAAAAATATCTTAATTCTAAAGGGGTACCAAGACATAACAGAAATACTCTTATGCTTTTATGTAAAGAGGATGAAGTTCTATGGGCAGTTGGAGTAGGACTGAGCAGCAAGATTGCTGTTAAAGATAAACCAACCCATGTTGTAGAAGTAATTTAACGGGGGAAAAATGATAACTGAAAAAGATTTAAAGACACTCTTTACAAGCGATGAAATACAAAATGCCATTAAAGAGCTTGGCGTACGTATAAATTCTGACTACGGAGATGACGAACTTTTTCTAATCTGTGTACTAAAAGGGGCTGTTATGTTTACAGTTGATTTATCAAAACATTTGAAAATGCCTGTACATATGGAGTTTATAAGGTTATCAAGCTACGGCTCAGGTTTTGCCTCAACTGGCAAAGTTAATGCTGTGGATATTTCTCTGCCGGATTTGAATGGAAAGAATGTATTAATAGTCGAGGATATTATCGATACCGGACATACGGCAAAATTTTTAATGGACTTTATAAACCACAATTTTAAGGTAAAATCTGTTAAATTCTGTTCGCTTCTTGATAAAAGAGTAAAGCGTGAAGTTGAAATCGACCCGGACTATCACGGTCTGGAAGTTGATGATAAATTCTTAGTCGGGTATGGTTTAGATTATGATGGAGTGTATAGAAATCTTCCTTACATAGGATATGTATAATTTTTTTACGTTATAATAAGTTTATACGTATATTAGGAGTAGAAAATGCATAATATAAGGAAAATTACAGAAAATCTTATATATTTAGGCTGTTCAGACAGAAAACTTTCTTTATTCGAAAGTGCCTATCCAGTAAAAGATGGCATGTCTTATAATTCTTATTTACTAAAGGATGAAAAGACCGTTCTTTTTGATACTGTCGACAAGGTTTGTGCAGAACAATTTTATGAAAATTTGAACAAAGCTTTAGGCAGCAGACATTTAGATTATATTATTGTGCAGCATATGGAACCTGATCACTGCGCACTGCTAGGTGAAGTTATTAAAGTTCATCCGGATTTGAAAATAGTTTGTACACAAAAAACTGTGACAATGATAAAGCAGTTTTTTGATTTTGAAGTCGATTCAAGAGTTCAGGTTGTAAAGGAAGGAGATATCCTCAACACTGGAACTCACGAGTTACAGTTCATCATGGCTCCTATGGTTCATTGGCCGGAAGTTATGATAACTTATGACAAGACAGATAAAATTCTGTTTTCGGCAGATGCATTCGGTACTTTTGGTGCTATAAACGGAAACCTGTTTGATTCAGAGGTTGACTGGGAACGTGACTATCTTGCTGAGGCAAGAAGATATTATACTAATATTGTTGGAAAGTACGGGCTTCAGGTGCAAATGATGCTAAAAAAGGCTGCAGCACTTGATATAAAGATGATTTGTCCTCTTCATGGTTTAATGATAAGAGAAAATATTAATCTTTTGTTGGACAAATATAACAAATGGTCCTTGTATTTACCGGAAGAAAATGGAGTTATGATTGCGTATTCATCTGTTTACGGCGGAACAGAAAGTGCAGTTAGTCTGCTTGCATCAAAGCTTGCAGATAGCGGTGTGAGAAATATCAAAATGTTTGATGTTTCAATGACGCATCCGTCTTTTGTGCTTTCTGAAGCGTTTAGATTCTCTCATATTGTTCTTGCAACAACAACTTATAATGCAGGGATTTTTGAGTCAATGGAAACTTTTTTACACATATTAATTTCACATAATCTGCAGAATAGAAAATATGTTGTTATTCAAAATGGCAGCTGGGCTCCGGCATGCGGGGGGCAAATGAGAGAAATTCTTGAAAAACTCAAAGGAACTGAAATCCTTGATGATTCTATTTGTATAAAATCGACATTGAAGGAAGAACAAATTGAACAGATGGATAATGTTGTAGATACAATAGTAAAATCTCTAAAAATATAGTTTAATGTGTAAATAAGGAGGAATAAATTTATGCAAAAATATGTATGTACAGTATGTCACTATATTTATGATCCGGAAGTTGGCGATCCTGATAATGGTATAGCTCCTGGCACAGCTTTTGAAGATTTACCGTCAGATTGGGTATGTCCACTTTGTGCTGTAGGAAAAGATATGTTTGAAGAAGCATAAAAAAGGCTTGCATATTGCAAGCCTTTTTTATTTTTTTGCAGAATCAAATGCGGGTAAGCCTTTTTTATTAAACCATATTCTTCTAAATAAGGTGTTTTGTTCGTTGAAATAATCTTTTCTTATTCTAATTCCATCAATTGAGTTGAGTGTGGTCTTAATAGTATTTTTTCCTGCTTTAATTATTTTTTCTAGAGGTTTTAGTTTTAACAATCCTGCATAAGTATTGTCTGTTTCAGACGTATTAAAAGAGAATAGTGTTCTGGTGCCAAGCAATTTATTGTTATTGTCATAAACTCGGTGTGTAACTTCTTTTTCAATAGTGTCAATTCCGTTGTTTAATTTTCTTGTAAGCTTAGTCTGTTCTACAACCTTTTTATTTCCACAGCTGTATCTGTTAAATGATTTAATTCGGCTTGCAGTATGCATTCCATCCTTGTTGAGAACTTCTGTTACTGCATTAGTCCCGACTTTCTGAGTATAAACTTTACAGCCGTTAGAAAGTTGTTTTAAAAATCCTGTTTTTTGTATTGTCATACCAATCTCCTTTTACTAAATTCTATTTATGTAACATTTTATATGAAATGTTACATTATAAATGGCTGTATTATGGCTTTATGTATAATACTTTTTATAAAGCAGATTTGTAACAAGTTTGTAACAAAAATTTGAAAAGACGCAAAAAAAATAATGTAGAGGTATTATATAAACATAACATTTCATATAAAATGTTATGTTTAATTTTTATGCTATAATAGAAATAACCCAATAAGTGAGAGGATAATATCATACAAAACGATTATTTGTATAATTATTTTTGTAATGTATAATGATATTGTCTTTTATAATAAATAAGAAAGGAAATTTTGAAAATGAGTTTTGTACCTGTAGTAATTGAACAATCAAGCAGAGGAGAGCGTTCTTTTGATATTTTTTCAAGATTATTAAGAGAAAGAATTATTTTCCTTGGAACTCCTGTAGATGATATGGTTGCTAACTTGATTGTAGCTCAGCTATTATTGTTAGATAGTGAAAATCCGGAAAAAGATATTATGTTATATATCAACTCTCCAGGAGGAAGCGTTACTGCAGGGCTTGCAATATATGATACAATGCAGCACATTAGAGCCGATGTTCAAACAATCTGCTTAGGACAGGCCGCTTCAATGGGCGCATTTCTGCTTTGTTCAGGTGCTAAAGGTAAGAGAATGGCTCTTCCTCATTCAAGAGTACTTATTCACCAGCCTTTAGGCGGTGCTCAAGGTCAGGCAACAGATATTGAAATTCAGGCTCAAGAAATCTTGAGAATTAAAAAGACATTAAATGAAATCATGGCGTCTAATACAGGCCAATCAATTAAAAAGATTGAAAAAGATACTGATAGAGATTATATCATGACTCCTCAGGAAGCTCTTGAGTACGGTATGATTGATAAGGTTATCACAAAAGAGGGTTAGGTGATTTAAGGGGCTTTGCCCCTGTACAGCCCAATTAACAGGAGAAAAATATGTCATCAAACGATAGGCTAAAATGTTCATTTTGCGGTAAAACGCAGGATCAGGTAAAGAAATTAATTGCAGGACCGGATGTATTTATCTGTGATGAATGCGTTGAGTTGTGCAATGAAATATTAGATGAAGAATTTTTTGAAGCTAAAGAAAAGAACGGTGAAAAGCTTGAAAAATCATCAGACGATATTGAAGAAAAAGCAATACCAAAACCTCATGAAATAAAAGCTTATCTGGATCAGCATATAGTAGGTCAGGATGATGCTAAAAAAGTTCTTTCTGTTGCTGTATACAATCACTACAAACGTCTTAAACATAATAAACAGGAAGATACAAATGGTGTAGAAATACAGAAATCAAATATTCTTCTAGTAGGACCTACCGGAAGCGGTAAAACTTTATTGGCGCAAACTCTTGCTAAAATGCTTGATGTTCCATTTGCTGTTGCAGATGCTACAACTCTTACTGAAGCCGGTTATGTCGGTGATGACGTTGAAAACATTCTTTTGAGATTATATCAAAATGCTGATTATGATGCAAAGAAAGCTGAAAAAGGCATTATCTATATAGATGAAATTGATAAAATTGCCAGAAAATCTGAAAATACATCTATAACAAGAGATGTATCAGGTGAAGGTGTACAGCAGGCTTTATTAAAACTTATTGAAGGTACTCTTTCAAATGTACCTCCTCAGGGCGGAAGAAAACACCCGCAGCAGGAAATGATACAGATTGATACTAGTAACATTCTTTTCATTGTCGGCGGTGCATTTGTAGATTTAGATAAAATTATTGAGCATAGAGTAAAAGATGGTTCTTCAATAGGTTTTGGAAAATCAGCTCCAACACAGGCTGAAAAAGAACAGGCAGCTGCAAGATTGCTAAAAAAATTACAGCCGGAAGATTTGCTTAAATTCGGTTTAATCCCTGAATTTATCGGAAGAATACCTGTTTATGCTGTATTGGATGCTCTTGATGAAGCTACTTTAAAAATGATATTAACAGAACCTAAAAATGCTGTTTTAAAACAGTATCAATGCTTGCTCAAGATGGATGGTGTTGATTTAGAGTTTGAACCGGATGCTATTGATTTGATTGCTAAAAAGGCAATTAAGCGTAAAACCGGAGCAAGAGCATTAAGGTCTATAGTTGAAGAATTAATGCTTGACGTTATGTATGACATTCCTACAAAGCATGATATTACTAAGTTTGTAGTAACAAAAGAAATGGTAGAAAAACAGGAAGAAATTGATAATACTGCAGAATTAATCCATCTTCCTCAGAATAACACTACGGACTTATCTCAAAAAACAAGAGCTGAGATTGCATAGAAAAAGGTTGTTCTTTAAAGAACAACCTTTTTCTCTAATATCCATATTCTTTTAAGATTAAATCAACAACTTCTTTGAAGCTTACCATGTTAACTTGATAGTCTTTTCTCTTAAAGTCAGTGAACTTAACAACTCCAGTCATTTCACCATTTTTAATTTTATTGCTTACTCTGGTACCTAATGCAGTGCCTTCTGTATTGTCGTCACTTTTACCTTTTCTGTAATAATTACTCATTAAGGTGTCTACAACGTGGCTTGACGCACTTTGTAATTTTGTTGCATCAAGTCCTTTGCTGACAAGAGCATTTACTATATAGCCGCATAATTCTGATAATCTATTTTTTACAGTATCGGTGTAAGTGCTGTTATTATTCTTCATATGAAGCATAATAACGGCATTGTTATTGTATAAGTCGGCAAAACTTTGAGATGTTACTTGTGCCCCGCCGTCACCAACTCCAGGCAGACCGTAAACTTCAAGGTGCTCTGACGTTCCACCCCAGGAATCGTAACCAATGTTGTTTACTAATCCACTTACAGTTTTTTCACATTTTATAGAAATAGCCTTTGTGCCAATTGTGATACCATCTACTAGTACTGCAACTTCTAGATTTATATATCCTTCACTTGAACCGGCTGTAATACTTAAATCTCCGAATTGTGAGCAAGTTGCTGTACCACCTGAAACACTTACTAATGAGTAAGAAATATTCTGCTGGTTTGCTCCGTGTGTATCAACAGTTGCCGAAATTGAATATGTTGCAGAGCTGCCTGGATTTAAAACTGTACCATCTGCAGGAAGACCATTCCAAGCGCTGACTGTAAATGTAGACGCATCACCAATCTCAAGAACCTTGGCTTTTAATTCGCTCATTTTCTCTTCTATTTCACCGGAAAGAAGTTTGTTTATATTAGTCGCATAACTGTCACCAAAAATTTCTTTTACAGCGTTTGCTAAAGATGTGCTTTTTGAAGAAACTGCTTTGCAATATGAAATGGCTGCTTCTTTAATCTTTGATGCATCCTTATTTTCTTTAGCAGAAGCAACTAATGCATCGTACATTGTATTCATGTCTTCCAATGGCATATCACCAAATCCGTTAGGATAAAATTCTGCTAGATTTGATTTAGCCTGTTCAACGACCCAATCAATAAGTTTTTGAGTATCTAATTCGCCAGCCGTATCAAAGTCACCGTTTTGAGCCTTGGTTTTTGCTTCAGCTAATAATTTATCATAAGCTTCAAGTTCTCCAGGCATAATACTGTTGAGTCTTTCTGCAAAAGATTCACTGATTGCACTAGCTAAAGCTGATTTTAACTCTTCACTTCCAAAAATGTCTTCAGTTGCAATTGCTTTAACTACGCCTTTATAAGCATCAGAAGCTTCAAAAGCACCTATTGCATTGCTGTTTACTTCTTCAAAGTCACCGAATTTTAGTGTACCAAGATAAGTATTCATAGCTTCTTCATACAAATCTTTATGGGTTTCATAATCATCTAAAGCTTGAACATTCTGTTGCAGCTTAGTTTTGATGACAGCTTTTTGCAGGTCATTAAGAGGGCTGTTAGCGGTTGGTGTATATCCGTAATCACCCATATCTACAGAGCTTTCATCTCCCAGACCGGCAGTTGCAACATAAGCGTCAATTATGCCCTGTACTGTCTGCTGGATAGTTTCTGCATCACCACCTTCGGTCATGCTTTGGATATATGAATTTATCATGCCTTGAAGTGTCTGGTCAGAGCCATATGTATAACCATATTCTTTGTTTACATCACCCATGATTTCTGCAAGATATTCATTTGCACAGTAATCTGCAGTTGCTTTTGCTTCAATCAGAGGAGCTTGTTCTGCAAGATAAGCTGGTAAATCTTCAGGAGTGCCCCCATTTTTTATGTATGGTTCAATAAGTGCACCTAAGCCTTCTGATACTGACTTTTTCCAGTTTGCACCATCACCGACTACGCTCGGAGCAGTAAGCTGAGATGTAAATTCGTTAAGAATTTCATACATTTCTATTCTATCTTCCATTGCAGCAAGCTCTTTTTTATCAAGCGCGTTTTTATTCTTAAGTTTTGTTCCGCTTACTTTGCCGCTTTGATTTGTATCAATAGTTTTCCAGAAGCTGTTAATAAGGTCATTTTTTGCTGAGTCAGTTGATTCTTCACCATTCCACTCAAAGTTTTCTTCCATAAAATCTCTAAATTCAGATTTTATGACGGCTCCATCTCCGTTCTTGTCAGCTTCGTTGACCCAATCTCCTTGTTTAGCAAGAAATGCGTATACTCTTGAAATATCTGTTGACATTTGCTGCTCCTTTTACTTTTTCCCTAAATTCTATATTAGTATTTACGGCATTTTTTATTAAAACTTTAGTGTAAAAGGAAATTTTGTTACAATTCGTTACATACTTTTGAAATATTCAATCGTTTTTTCAAGACCTTCATAAATATCAATTTGAGGAGTCCAGTCAAGTTCTTTTTGTGCGCGGGTAATATCCGGACGACGTTTTACCGGATCGTCAGATGGCAAAGGTTTATGGACTATTTTGGAGTTAGTTCCTGTTATTTCTATAATCAATTTTGCAAAATCTAAAATGGTTCGCTCAGATGGATTGCCAAGGTTGACCGGTCCTGTAATATCAGATTCCATCATCTTTACAAGCCCGTTGACTAAATCGTCAACATAACAGAAAGAGCGCGTTTGGGTTCCATCTCCATATATTGTTATATCTTCTCCTTTAAGAGCCTGAATTATAAAATTAGAAACTACACGTCCGTCTTTAGGATCCATGTTAGGACCATAGGTATTAAAAATTCTGACAATTTTTGTGTCGAGGTTATACTGACGATGAAAATCCATCATGAGAGTTTCTGCGCATCTTTTACCCTCATCATAGCAGCTTCTTATTCCAATCGGATTAACATTTCCCCAGTAAGTTTCAATCTGAGGATGAACCAGAGGATCTCCGTACACTTCGCTTGTTGAAGCTTGAAGGATTTTTGCATTATATTTTTTTGCAAGCTCAAGCATATTAATAATGCCTAATACTGATGTTTTTAATGTTTTTACAGGGTTGTATTGATAATGCGGAGGGCTTGCAGGACAAGCAAGATTATAAATTTCATTAACTTCAGTATCAAATTTATTAATAATATCGTGTTCTGCAAGTTCAAAATTCGGGTTAGCTAGCAATGTTTCGACATTGGTACGCAAACCTGTGAAAAAATTGTCAAGGCAGATAACTTGATTGCCTTCATTAAGTAATCTTTTGCATAAATGTGAGCCTATAAATCCGGCACCGCCTGTTACCAATATTCTTTTCATACTAATATGATAGCATGAAATAAATATTAAAATTTTATAAAATTTTTATTAGATATCTTTATTTAAGAAGTATTTTTGTGTAAACTGTTGCTGTATGGTTATAGGAGGGCACAACATGCCAAAATTTAATTTGATGTCGTATATTATGCCGCCTGAGGATAAGATGTTTTTCACTTTATTTCAAAATAGTGCGGAACTTTGTATTGAAACGGCGAGGTTATACGCAGATATTATAGAGTCGGGGCTCACGACGGAAAAGAAAGAGCAAATTCTAAAAGCCAAGAAAAAGGGTTCTATATCATTAAAGCTAACTTTAAAACAGCTGAATAAAAGTTTTATAACTCCGTTAGAACGAGAGGACATCCAATATATAGCTGTTAGGTTATACAAAATAAATAAAAGAATTGCAAAAGCCTGCTTAAACTTAGAAGTATACAGATTATTAAAGTATACAGAAGAAATGAAAGAGCAGGCTTCTATTTTGGTTAAATCAGCTGATAAATTAGGGGAAATCATCAAAAATCTTAAAAAAGTAAGTGATGTAGAAGCAATAACAAAATTAAATATAGAAATGAAAGAGCTTGAAACTTACGGCGATGAAATTCTTAGAAAAGCAATTTCTGATTTATTTTCAGGTAAGTATGAGGCTCTTGAAGTAATTAAGCTAAGAGATATATACAAAGAAATTGAAAATTCGCTGGATACTTGTTATCACATTTCAGACATGATTTTGAATATTGCTTTTAAACAGAGTTAGGGTTGGAATTATGATAACGATTTTATTATTAATAGCTGTAGTTGCAATCGCACTTATCTTTGAATTTATTAACGGATTTCACGATTGTGCAAACGCCATAGCAACGGTTGTTTCAACAAAAGTTTTATCACCTAGGCATGCTGTATTATTTGGTGCGGGACTGGAGGTTATAGGTGCTCTTACAGGTACGCATGTTGCAAAGACTATTGGGGCAGGTATTGTCAACTCTGATATGATAACTTTGACAGTAATCTTCTGTGCTCTTTTGGCAGCAGTTCTATGGAATTTATTAACCTGGTATCTAGGATTACCTTCTAGTTCCTCGCATGCACTTATCGGAGGGCTTCTCGGAGCGACAATTGTAAAAGCAGGTGTGAGTGCAATACATTTTACAACTCTTATGGATAAGGTGATAATACCGATGTTTACCTCTCCGATATTAGGTTTTTGTGCAGGGTTTTCTCTTATGCTTTTCCTTATAAGGATTTTCTATCGTGCAAATCCTCAGAGGGTTAATAAAAGATTTAGAAAGCTCCAGCTTATTTCATCAGGTTTGATGGCATTAAGCCATGGCTCAAATGACGCGCAGAAAACAATGGGGATAATAACGCTGGCCCTGCTAGCAGGCGGTGTTTTGCATAAAGCCCCTAATGGAGATTTTGAAATTCCTTTATTTGTAATCCTTGTCTGTGCGTTTATGATGGCTGCTGGTACAATGAACGGCGGATGGAAAATTATTAAAACAATGGGACATAAGATTATCAAACTAAAACCTATTCACGGGTTTGCAGCAGAAACATCTGCAGCAGGTTTAATTCTAACAGCCTCTCACTTCGGTATACCACTAAGCACAACGCATGTTATTTCTACTGCAATAATGGGAGTAGGGTCAACATTTCATGCGCATGCTGTTAAATGGAGAATTGTTGGTAATATTGTAACAGCTTGGGTACTTACAATTCCTGCGTGTATGCTGCTTTCTTCTATAATTTACTATTTAATTTATAAACTTGTATAGAAAAAAAGCTCCGGTTTTAACCGGAGCTTTTTTTTTGATTATCTTTCCATTGGTGCACCTATACGGTGTACTCTTATGAAATTTGTTCGACCTGTTATTAATTTTGGTATTGAACCTATGATAATTATTCTTTCGCCCTTTTTATAATCAGTTCTTGTAAGAATATATTCATCAATTTTTTCTAATAAATCAGCGTCAAGAACAGTATCCCATTGTTTATAATCGGCTACAATGTCCCAGTACAGACTTAAACGTCTGCAGGTTGATTCCATATCAGATATGGCAATAACAGGAACAGTAGGCCTTAATTTTGATAGTAATTTCGGAGTATAACCTGTGTGAGTGAACGCAAGTATTGCTTTTGCATTTAAATCTTGTGCCATCTTGACAGCTGCATTTGATATAGCCTGTGGAGAAAGATCGTATTTGTCATTCATTTCCAAATCGAGATTTGAAAGACAGAAATTGCAGTCTTCTACATTAGTTGCAATCTTTCTCATCATTTTTACTGCTTCGACAGGATGTTTACCCATTGCTGTTTCTCCGGATAACATTATTGCATCCGTGCCGTCCAGAATTGCATTTGCAACGTCACTTGCTTCTGCTCTTGTTGGTATAGGATTTTCAATCATAGATTCAAGCATTTGTGTTGCTACTATACAAACTTTTCTTTCACGGATAGTCTGGTCAACGATGTATTTTTGTACAATAGGAACTTCTTCCGGTGACATTTCAATGCCTAAATCACCTCTGGCAACCATAATACCATCTGTAACCTTTAAAATCTCTTCCAGATTTTCAACTGCCTGAGGTTTTTCAATTTTGGCAATTACTGGTATGTTTCCGCCGTAATCTTTAATGTACTTTTTGGCAAGTTCTATATCCTTTGCTTCTCTTACAAAAGATAAAGCCACGTAATCAGCATCATATTCTACTGCAAAACGAATGTATTCAACATCTCTTTCTGTAACAGCGCTTAAGCTGGCTGTTGCTCCAGGAAGGTTAATTCCCTTTCTAGGTTTAATCAGTTTGCCATATAAAACTTTAGCATGGACCTGATGGTTACTTACTCCTGTAACTACAAGTCCAATATTTCCGTCATCAAGAAGTATTTTATCGCCGGATTTAACATCATCTGCAATTCCTTCATAGTCGACCGGAAGAATATCTGGATTATTAACCTCATCAGTAGCTTCAAGTATAATCTCCTGACCTTCTTTTATTTCAATAGGATTTGGTATATTACCTACTCTTATCTTAGGCCCCTGCAGGTCAATTAGAATAGGTATATATTTGCCTGTTTCTTGGGAAATTTTTCTTATAATTTCAATATTTGCAGCATGACCTTCTTCTGTTCCATGTGAAGTATTAAGTCTAAACATTGAGGCTCCTGCATCAACAAGCTGAGAAATCATCTCATAATTTGAAGTTGAAGGGCCGAGTGTAGCTACAATTTTAGTTTTTTCTCTCTTGATTTTAGAATCCATTTTACTATTGTCCTTCTGCTAATGTGTCTTCATTCAAGTCTATTATATAACAAGAAAAACGACCGTTGTAATTCAGCCGGTCGTTTATACTTTTATTTTTCACTTGATTCGGTTAATGTTTTTAAAATAGTATAAGAAGCATCCCAGCCGCTCAAACCGCCGGTAGCTTTATATTGTGCAATATTTTTAGCTCTTAATGCTTTGTTTTTTGCCTGCTCTTTATTAAACTTATCAAGCTTCTTTTTATTGGAATTTCTGTCTGCTACTATTGGATCAGCATATGTTAAAAATGCTCTATACTCTTGACATCCATATCCGGCTTTAACTTTAGATGGGTAATTGTAAGTTAGATAATCATAAATATTCATTGCTCTTTCTGAGTTAGCAGGTTTTCCTTGAAGAATTTCAAGTGTGCTTCCTGGCATTTTTGTTACTACTACAATCATTGCAAGCGGGTTATAACCGGCTTGAATCATCAAGTCAACCCCTGTAATATCTGCAGCTTTGTTATCACTAAGGCTTGTTTTGTTAGAAACATATTCACTGTTAGCCGCAGTAGTTATTATATTGTCAGAGCTTAAGTTACTTGTAATTGCATTTTTTGCAATTTTTCTAAAATTATCTTTTGCCGATTTGCCGTTAATTATTTGTCCAATTTCGTGTGAAATAACAGCTGCTACTTCAGTGTCTGTTCCAGCATATGTTAAATCAGTACTAGAAATTTGAACAATATTGGTTGTAGAAGTATTAGTATTATCTGCCGCTCCATTTACAACTTTGAATGTTGTTTTAGCTGGCAGGTTATTTTTTGTAATAATAGTTTTGCCAACGGCAGCAACTCTGTCAGCAGCAACCCAGGTAGCTGCTTGAGCAGGCATAATCATCAATGCTGCTGCAAAAATTGTAACGAAAATTTTTTGCATAAATCCTCCTTATTAATTAAAAAGTTCTTTTTCTATTATTTCACAAATAATATGCCCGACAGCTATATGCATTTCTTGTATATTATTTGTAATATCTGAAGGAACCTTGATAGTGACTTTAGCTTTATATTTAATAGAACCGCCGTCGGCTCCGGTTAGTGCTATTGTTGTTAATCCCAATTCGTTAGCTCTTTCAACAGCTCTAACAACATTAATACTCTTACCACTCGTGGAGAGAGCAAAAAGTACATCGCCTTTTTTTCCAAATGCTTCTACTTGACGTTCAAATATATAATCAAAAGCAAGGTCATTTGCAGCGGCTGTAAGTACAGAGGTATTTGTTGTAAGAGCTATTGCCTCTAGTGCAGCACGCTCTTTTTTATATTTGCATACAAGTTCTGCAGCAAGGTGTTGTGAATCCGCCGCAGATCCTCCATTTCCACAGAAAAGGATTTTGTTTCCGTTTTTTAAAGCCTGAATACAAATATTTGCGGCCTCATTAATAACAGGTGCATGAGCTTTAAGCTGTATAAAGTTTAAGGATAGTTTTTCAAATTCTTCTTCTATGTGGCTTATCATTTTCACCTGCTCTCTTAATTTTTATATAATAGTAGCACAAAATTAAATAATATTTTACTTAACCTTGTAATTATAATATAATCAAAATATTAAAAGGAGAGTTTTATGTTAAAATACTTTTTGGGTTCATATCTGGTAACAATATTTGGACTAATATGTGCATATTTATGGGGGGAACATGTGCACAACGGCACCGGCTTGACCTGTGTTTTTATAGCATTTGTTCTTGCCGTTCTTGAAATAAGTCTTTCATTTGATAATGCTGTCGTAAACGCAATGAAGCTTGAGCATATGTCAGAAAAATGGCGTCATCGTTTTATAACATGGGGTATTCTCATCGCCGTATTTGGTATGAGATTTTTATTTCCTCTATTAGTCGTTGCAATTTTTGCTAAATTAAGTATCTTAAAAGTATTAAATATGGCACTAAATGATGTTCACGAATATGCGCATTATCTTCATTTGACACATGCGCCAATAGTAGCATTTGGCGGTTCATTCCTGCTTATGCTGTTTATGGATTACTTCACCGAAGAAGGTAAAAAAGTTCATTGGATTAGCTTTATTGAAAATAGATTACAACGTTTACATAAATTTCAAGGCATTTGCTCTTTTGTAACTTTAGCTGTACTTGGATTATTGATGCTGAAATTAAGTCCGGATGTTCGTAGTTCTGTATTTATGTCAGGTTTGTCCGGTATTATTACATATCTTATTATTGACGGGCTTGCTGAATGGCTTGAAAGACGTCAGGAAGCCAGAGCTAAATTATGTGCTGATACTGTTAAATGCTCTGGTATTGTAGGTTTTATGTACCTGGAACTTATTGATGCATCTTTTTCTCTGGACGGTGTTCTGGGCGCATTTGCTCTTAGTAAAGATATTTTAATTATTACAATTGGTCTGTGTATTGGTGCGATGTTTGTAAGATCACTTACTATAATGCTTGTAGAAAAGAAAACATTAGACCAGTATTTATATTTAGAACACGGTGCTCACTGGGCTATTGGAACTCTTGCTATATTAATGTTTGTTTCGACTTTTCACGAAGTGCCGGAAGTTGTTACCGGTGTTATGGGGCTTGCGTTCATTGTAGGTGCGTTAATATCTTCTGTAATTCATAATAATAAGGTTAAAAAAGGTGAGTCTTAAAGATGAGAATCTGTACTTTATAGGCGGTGTTGTCCGTGACGAGATGCTCGGTATTCCAAGTCTTGACACGGATTATTGCTATGAAGGTGATGCAATAGAATTTGCTAAACAAAAAGGGTTGAATATTTTAAGAGAAAATCCTGCTTTCGGCACAGTACGGGTTTTGTTTGAAGATAAAGAAATTGATATTGCATCGACAAGAGAAGAATTTTATCCCCAAAAAGGTCATTTGCCTGTTGTTTCAAATATTGGCTGTGCACTAGAAGATGATTTAAAAAGACGTGATTTTACTATTAATGCAATGGCGAAGCGAACTACTGACGGAGAAATTATTGATATTTTCGGTGGAATAGATGATATAAAATCGAAAAAACTGAGAGTTTTGCATGACAAAAGTTTTGAAGATGATCCGACACGAATTTTGCGTGCGTTGAAATTTTCACTTCGCTTTGGATTTACGCTTGATGAAAGTACTGCAAGATTTCAGAAAGAATATCTTAAAAATATAAATTATGATATGAGTTATCACAGGCTGAAAAAAGAACTTGTAGAAACTTTTAATCTCAACAGTCAGGAAGCTTATGATAGATTTACATCAGAAGGGATTTATAAATTACTGGGTAAGTCTGTTCTTTTGCCGGAGTACCATCCGGATTTTAGGAACTTAAATTATTCCGGCAGACACATTTGGTTAATCTATTTATCGTTCTTTAATTTAGAAAATCTTGAATTAACGAGAGCGGAAAAAAGAATTATAGAGTGGGCTGAGAGGCTTAAAACAGAGAAGCAGACTAATAATACGCCGATTGAAAGTATTATAATAAATGAAATTTATAAAGAGGCAGTGAGTTGAAAAAAATATTAAACACAAAACTGCATCTAAGGTTTGTTTTCAATCCTTTAATAAGACTTATGGCAGATAACCTGGGAGCAGAATGCTGTATTAATAAAAAACCGCGTAAACATCCGGTCATTGTTTCACTTACCTCATATGAAGAACGTTTTGACGACTTAGTTATATCTCTTTATTCAATTTTTAAACAAACTTTAAAGCCGGATCGTATAATTTTATGGCTGTCTGACGAGTTTAAGAGTCTTAATGATTTACCATATGAAATAACTCGTTTTCTAAAAAACGGGCTTGAAATTTGCTTTGTAAAAGATATTCGTTCTTATACAAAAGTAATTTATGCTTTTAGAGAATTTAAAGATTCGGTAATAATAACTGCTGATGATGATATTTATTATCCAAAAGATTGGTTAGAAAAACTTTATTACTCATATATTGCCCATCCGGAAGATATTCAACTGCATCGTGCACATCGTGTAATACTAAAAAACGGGCAAATTCAACCTTATGAAAGCTGGAGAAAGCATGTTGAAGAGGAAAGTGCACGATATGATAATTTCCTGACAGGTGTAGGAGGTGTTCTGTATCCGCCTGCTTGCTTTTCAAATGAAGTTTTGAGAGAAGATATCTTCTTGAAATATGCTCCTTATGCTGATGATATATGGTTATGGGTTATGGCTCTTGTTCATAACAGAAAAATAAGAGTTGTACAAAATCACATAAGAACACTTGCTTGTACTGATATATTCAGGCAGATTTTTCAGCACAAACGAACTCTGTATGCCCATAATTCAAAAGGAGCCAATGACAGACAGCTTCAAAATCTTATGAAATACTACGGACAAAATATAATGAACAGGCTAGGGTAGAAATTTCTCAAAAATATATCTATTATTGAAAAGGCTAAGTTTTATACGATTTTTGCTGATGTTGAAATAAATAAGCCGTTTTCGAATAGAATTAGCAATAATAAAAAATTGTTGTATCCTATTTTTATTTTGTACAGTTTGAGCAAATATAGAAATACTAAATAAAAACTTCCTTAACCAGCTATACTGCTTTCGATTTAAGTAGCTATCATTATGCAGGCGCCAGAGAGTTAACTTTTCATGTATATAATAAATTTTGTGAAAACACAGCTGTGCCCATAGGTAATAGTCGAGTGCAGTTTCGCACAGCGGATTAAAATTACATCCGGCCAAAATTTCTTTTTTTACCATTACAACAGAAAAGGTTGGTATAATATTAGTTTTGTATACGAAATTTGGAAAACCTTCAATGAACATTGATTTATCAAGTTTAATAATATATTTATTAATGTCTTCAATGTGCTTCTCAAATTTTTGTATTTTATTTTTATTATCAAACCCTTCTGCTGCTGAGAAAATAAGTTCTGCTCCACTTTGTGCTGCTTCCATTTTTTTTTCAAGCGAAGTTGGCTGGAAGATATCATCACACTCCAGAAAAGCAATCCAGTTACCTTCTGCAAAGCTCATTCCTTTTTTTAATGTTTTAGCAAGGCCTAGATTTTTTTCGTTAATAACAAGCTTTATTCTGGGGTCTTTTCGCAGATATTCTTTTATAATTCCCAGTGAGCTGTCTGTTGAGGCATCATCAATTATGATAAGCTCCCAGTTAGTATAAGTTTGTTTAATGACGCTTTCAATAGCTTCTCGTATATAAGAGGCATAGTTATAGCTTGGCATTAAAATACTAATTTTCTCATCCATTTTTGTATATTATAATAAATCTATAAAGTTTTAAAGGGGGAAATTAGTTCGTTTGAAGCAGCTTTTTCTTAATGGCAAAATATTTTTTTGTAAGCTCTGGAAAATGTTCCCTGATAAATCGTCTTGCACAATATGATAAAAAGAATTTGAAACTGCTGTATGATAGAACTTTTTCAGTTAATTTTCGAGCAAGAGGTACAGAAAAAACATCCATATCTATATTTTCTTTAAAGATTTTACGCATTTGCTTGTATTTAAGTACATTTACGTAGTATGCATCCAAACAGTTCATAACAAGCAGTTCGTATATATAATCTAAGATTTCAGCTTTTACTTCTTTATCAATATCTAAAGAATTTGCCCATTTAGTATCCTTTATGACATTATCAATATAATGAGCTCTTTTAGTTAACAATGAACCATTTCTGTTTGCACGGTAATTTAGGAGGTTTTCTTTGATAAAGATAATATTTTTGGCAGCTAATGCCGAGCGCATTGCATATTCAATGTCCTCTAGGCACCTGTAGTCATTGTACCAGAGGTTATTTTTTAAAATAAAGTCTTTTTTATAGATTTTTATCCAGGCACTGGATTTCCACATTTTGAAACATTCAGGGGCGTTATAAATATTAACTTTTTTGTAAAGAAAATCAGTAATGCAGTATCCTATATATTCTTTTTTTTCTGTAATTTCATCATGAGAAGTGTATGTAAATCTAACAGCATCAACATCGTTATCAAGATATTTAACAAGAATTTCATAAGCGTCAAGTTCCAGCCAGTCGTCAGAATCAAGACAGTGTATGTATTCTCCGGAAGCAATCTTAATTCCTTCATTTCTGGTGAGGCCTAATCCTATATTTTTCGGATTTTTTTTGATGATAATTCTTCTGTCTTTTTTAGCATATTCTTCAAGAATTTCAGGGGATGAATCAGTTGAACAGTCGTTTACACAAATGATTTCAAGATTCTTATATGTTTGATTAATTACTGAATCAAGACACCCTCTTAAATATTTTTCAACGTTGTATACTGGTATAATTACACTTATAAGCGGCATCATAGGTATAATATATCATAAAATGTGTATTTAAGGTAAAATTGTTTTATGAAATTGAGTGTAATAACATTAACTTATAATAAGCTGGAGTATACAAAAAAGTTTATAGAGAGTTTGTATAAGTATACAAAAGATTTTGAGCTGATTATTGTTGATAATGGTTCAACTGACGGAACAGTTGAATATCTAAAATCACTAAAAGATGTAAAACTTATCTTAAATAATGAAAATAAAGGTTTTTCTGCCGGTAACAATCAGGGAACTGAGCTGGCAGAGGGGGAATATATAGGCTTTTTAAATAATGATATTCTGCTTTATCCGGAGTGGTTTGAAGCATGTGAAGATGTATTTAAGATTGAAAAAGCTGCCTTTATCTCGCCAAGACATATTAATCCGCATTATGATACTACAGATGAAAAATCTTATATCAACTATTTTAAAAATAATTTCAAGTATGCACAAAAATATGAAAAAAGCTTTGATGAATGCGTCTTTTCCTGCGTAATCACCAAAAGAACGGTTCTTAATAACCTTGGCTTGTTTGATGAAAATTACACACAGGCATTTTTTGAGGATAATGACTTTAAATACAGAGCAATAGAGGCCGGATACGGGGTTTTTGTGACAAATGAAGCCTGCTTTTTTCACTTTGGTTCTGTAACTTCAAAAACGCTTAATCAAAATTTGGAAGCAAACCGCAAATATTATTATTCGAAATATCCGTTTGCAGAGTATCTATCTATTTCCGGCAGTGAAAAATATCAGCTTCAACGTATGGCTAAGCAGTTTAGAGTATTTCCTCTAAATAAAATGTATGAAATTTATCTAATATGCATAAAAATAAAAAATCGTTTGAATAAAATAATTACAAAAGGTAAAAAGTCATGAGGCTGCTTTTTGATTGTACTGAACTTTCCTACTATGATGAAAATAACGGGCATAGAGCCGGTGTATTTTACGTTGCATTAAACCTTTTCAAAGAACTCAAACGCAGAGGTATTGATATAACATTTTATTGCGATTTTAGGCGCTATTATTTCATGAAAAATATATCTGAGTTTAAAGATATTCACCTGATAACTTCTAATTCCCATATTAATAGATTAATAGCCCGTATATTGTATAAGGCAAAAGATTTTCCGTATATTATAAAAACAGCACTTACAATATTATTCCGGATTTATGATGCTCACTTTTATAGAAAAAATAAAAAAAGCATTGCGGAAATTGAAGAATTTGATTTGTATTTTTCTCCGTTTACGCCTCCTTCGAAAGATATTCAGGATGCACAAATCCCAAAATTCAGAATGCTGCATGATGTTATCCCCGTTCTTGAAACAGGAATGGCTAAAAATGCTAAGGCGTGGTATTACAAGGTTTATAATACTATCAATGGCAGGGATTTCTATTTTGCAAATTCGGAATGTACAAGATTAGATGTCCTAAAATATTTCCCATTTGTTAAAGCTGAAAATATAAAAACAACGCTTCTTGGTGTAAATGAAAACTTTAAACCCTGTAAATCTGACGAGAAAAAGAAATATGTATTTTCGCTCTGCACTCTTGGTAAAAGAAAAAATATTATTTTTGCTATCAAAAATTTTATAACTTTTATAGAAAAAAATAAAATTGATGATTTGTATCTTGTACTTGGCGGAAGCAATTGGAAAGTTTTTGAGGCTGAATTGGATAGAACTCTTAAACAGTACGACAAATCAAAAATTATTTTAACAGGGTACGTGAAGGACGAAGAACTGCCCAAATTGTATTCAGATGCCTTGATGTTCATTTACCCCTCTTTGTATGAAGGTTTCGGACTTCCCGTACTTGAGGCAATGAAATGCGGCTGTCCGGTTATTACATCTAATACATCATCGCTTCCAGAAGTAATAGGAAATGCTGGTATAAAAATTGACCCGAAATCAGATGAAGAACTAATTAATGCATATGAAAAGTTCTACTATGATAACTTTTATAGAGAACTTTGTGCAGAACGCGGAATTCTAAGAGCACGAGAATTTACCTGGGAAAAATGCTGTGAAGAAATGCTCTCTTTTATAAATGAAAAACTAAATCAACCTATTAAATGATAACAGATTTTATTTTATAATTTATAATAAATTTTGAAAGAGGGTTGTAATGGTCATAAGAGTTTTATTTTTATTTGTATCGCTTATAGTTTTGGTAAATCTCTGTATTATAACTTTATGCTATATAACAGGACAAAATCTGTACCAAAAATATGGCAAACAAATGCTTATAATTTTTGGTGCATTTGTTTTTGTAGTGGCAGCCCTGTATGTCGTATTAGCCTTGCTGGCATTAAAGTTTTAGTTAGAAAAAGAAAGGATTGTAATGGACAAAAAGTTTTTCGGTATGCCCGTGCTGGTTTTGTGCCTTCTGGTATGTTTCCTTGTAATGTGCAACCCGTTTGTGATGGTCGGTCCCGGCGAAAGAGGTATTAAAATTAGATTAGGTGAAGTAGAACCTGAATGTTACGGAGAAGGGCTGCATTTAATTTTCCCATTTATTCAAAAGTTTAGAACTATGGACGTAAAGACTCAAAGAAATACATTAACCACCGCCGTTTATACAAAAGATATCCAGCAGGCAAGAATTACTTATGTCATAAATTACAATGTGCAGCCGGATAAAGTAAATAAATTGTTTCAGGAAGTCGGAATGGACTATGTTTCAACAATCCTGACACCAGTTGTAGAAGGTACTATTAAAGACATTATCGGAAAATGGAACGCTCAGGATTTAATTGCAAATAGAGAAAAGGCTACCGGAGATATTTTATTTAGACTCCAAAACCAGCTTTCAGATAATTATATTAATGTTACTGACTTCCAGATGACGGAAATTAATTATTCAGATGTGTTTGAAAGAGCTATTGAAAGTAAAGTTACAGCTGAACAAGAAGCTTTGAAAGCGAAGAATAAAACAGTACAGGTTCAGGAAGAAGCTAAACAAAAAGTTATCGCTGCTGAAGCTGAAGCTAAATCAATGGCAATACGAGCAAAAGCTTTAAGTCAGAATAAATCTCTTGTCCAGTACGAAGCTGTACAGAAATGGGACGGTAAGATGCCTCAATATATGCTTGGCGGGTCAATGCCGTTTATAAATGTAACACCTTCTAAATAGTGTAGGACATTATATAATCATCCATAACAAAGCCGTTGCCAATATCCGTAACGGCTTTGTCAATGATTGCAAATCTGTATTTTAAATAAGCGTTTATAGTTGTCTTATTATTTTTGTTAACAGTGAGCCTTATTGACGAATATCCAAAGTTTTTGGCAAGTTCTTTGATTTTATCAAATGCAGCCCTGCCGATACCTCTATGCCTAAATTCTTTTTTTAAGTATAGTTTGGATAAAAACAGGTAATCTTTACAGCGTGAAATCCCGAAATACCCGCATTTTACACCGTTTTCGACAATAAAATAGTATGAGTAGTTTTGATGCAAAATCTGCTCAATAATCGCTTTTTCAGATTGAAACTTTTCAACCATATAGTTAATTTGTGCCTCTGTAAGAATGCAGGGCCAGTATTCATGCCATATTTCAGAAGCTAAATCTGCTAGCTCTTTTATTTCGTTCTTCTTTACTTCTAAAAACTCCATAAGAAAATTTTATCACAAATAGCAAAATTTATATTTACGGGGTTTATTTAAATAAGGAGGCGTTAATATGACAGAAGTAAATTTTAGTTCAACATTCAGAATACCTGTGACTCAACCGGGCGTAAATAAAGCAAAAAAAGTAAAATTGAAAGGTCTGGTAGATTCATATGGAGGACTTGTAGGTACTGGTAATACCGGATATGCAAGAGTTTCTATTCCAAATGAAAAAGATGAATCTTTCCTCAGAAAATTAAAAAGCGTTGGCTACAAAGTTTTTCAAGTTTTTGAAGGTGAAAATATTTCCAGAAAATCTCTTGATGATTATATAAAAAGCTGTTTAGATGCTCGTGATTATAAGCAAGTAGGTAAACAAAAGGCTAAAGTTTCAAATGTGAAGTCAAAATTAAACTATATGGACTATACAACAGACAATAAATTTGAGCAGCCTATTCAGGATATTAAACAGGAAAAAGCTGTAATCACTCCTAAAAAAATAGTAGAAGAAACTAAATTTTTCAATAGAGAAGCAGCGGATACAGAACATCAAAATCGCATAAGAAATTCAGAAAGCTATAAAGATATTGTTGCCAGATACGGTGAAGAAGCAGCAGAAGCAATATTCTTCTACAGTAGAAAGAAAATATAAAAACAAAAAAGGTGTTAAGTTTAAACTTAACACCTTTTTATCTATATTAGATATTATTAATGGCAGAGTGCCAATAATACACCAGCAGCAACTGCAGAGCCGATAACACCAGATACGTTTGGTCCCATAGCGTGCATTAACAGGAAGTTTTGAGGATCTGCCTCTAAACCGACTTTGTTAGATACACGTGCAGCCATTGGAACTGCAGAAACACCGGCAGAACCAATTAACGGGTTTACTTTTGTCTTTGAACATAAATTCATTAATTTTGCCATAAGCACACCGCCTGCTGTAGCAAGTGAAAATGCGATAATACCAAGCAGCAAGATGAACAATGTCTGAACGGTCAGGAACTGGTCTGCTGACAATTTTGAACCAACTGATAATCCTAAGAAAATTGTAACAATGTTAATCAATGCATTTTGCATAGTGTCAGAAAGTCTGTCAACAACGCCGCATTCTTTACATAAATTACCAAAGCACAATGCTCCTAAGAGTGGACAAGCACTTGGAAGTAAGATTACACAAAGAAGTAGAATTAAAAGAGGGAATACAATTTTTTCTCTCTTAGAAACATCTCTTAACTGAGTCATTTTAATTTTACGTTCTGCTTCTGATGTGAGTAATTTCATAATTGGCGGTTGAATTACCGGAACTAAAGCCATATAAGAGTATGCTGCTACAGCAATAGGACCTAATAAATGTCCGGCTAACTTGTTTGTAACATAAATAGATGTTGGACCATCAGCACCGCCAATGATACCGATAGAAGCTGCTTCAGGCATTGTAAAACCAAACAGGCAATAAGCCATAAGCAATGCACCAAAGATACCAAATTGAGCAGCACCGCCTAAAAGAGCTGTCTTAGGGTTAGCAATTAACGGTCCAAAGTCTGTCATAGCACCAACACCCATAAAGATAATAAGCGGGAATAAGCCTTGGTGTATACCAGCTTCAAAAATAATACCTAAGAAACCATTTGGGCCTGCAATTCTTTCATCAATAACTGGAATTGCAGTAGGATCAAACGGCATAGGAATGTTAGATAACAATCCTCCAAATGCAATTGGAACCAAAAGAAGAGGCTCAAACTGTTTCTTGATACCAAGCCAAAGCAAGAACAAGCAGATTAATATCATAATCCATTGACCGTGCATATGTAAGATTTGTTCAAAACCATGCAAGTTAGGATCGGCAGCAGCATTTTGAGCAGCGTGAATAAAGCCCATAATACCTGTTGAATCCCAGAGGGTGCGTAAACCTACCATTATATCCATAATTCTTTACCTCCCTCTTTCTAACCTATAACAGCCAAAGCTTGACCTGTTACAACTTTATCGCCTTGAGCAACTGCTATAGATTGAATAGTGCCGGCCTTAGGAGCCTTAACTTCAATTTCCATTTTCATTGCTTCAAGAACCATAATTACATCGCCTTCTGCAATTGAATCGCCAACAGAAGCTTCAATTCTTAATACGTTACCAGGAACGCCGGCTTTAACTTCTTCACCTGCGCCGGAACCAGCAGAAGCTGCAGCTGATTTTTCAATGCCTTCTTTAACAGAAACATCATAAGATTTTCCATTAACAGACGCCTTATCACCTTCAAGCTTAATTGCGTAAGATTTTCCGTTAACTTTAACAGTATATTCGCTGCCGTTAGCAGAAACAGGAGCACAAGTCTGTTGAGGGCAGTTTTTACGAACACCGATTTGTCCTTTACCCTGTAAGAACATAATACCTTTTTCCTTACAAGCACCTGCAATGAAGATGTTTTCATCATTAACATCAAGACCTGCATCTTGAAGCATTTTTGTAGCTGCTGCAATACCTTTGTTAGGGTCTTTATCATTCAAGTCAACTACTAACTCAGTTGTAGGCTGCAAGCCGAGTTGTTCTTCTGCAATTTTAACAATTTCAGGATCCGGTTCACAAGGAGTTTTTCCAAAGTATCCGAGAACCATTTTTCCATACCCTTCTGCCATTTTCTTCCAGCTTCCAAACATTACATTGTTGAATGCCTGTTGGAAGTAGAATTGTGAAACAGGAGTTACAGATGTAGCAAAACCGCCTTTTTCAACAACTTCTTTCATAGCAGCAACGACTTCAGGGAATTTATCCATAACGCCGTTATCTCTCATCATCTGGGTATTGGCTGTTAATGCTCCGCCCGGTAATGGTGAAGAAATAATCATAGGGTTAACTGCTAACGCTTCAGGTGGTAAGAAGTAATCTTTCATGCATTCTTTGAAGATTTCTTCTGTTTCAAGAATTTTATTAATATCGATACCTAAGTCGTATTCAGTACCTTTAAGTGCGTGCCACATAGAAACTAAGTCTGGTTGTGCAGTACCGCCTGAAACAGGTTTCATAGCAAGGTCAATACCATCAGCGCCGCCTTCAAGTGCAGCTAAGTATGCAGCTAAACCTGTACCGGCTGTTTCGTGAGAGTGGAATCTGATATGAGCATCAGCACCAAGGATTTCACGTGTTCTTTTAATAGTTTCATAAACTTTTCTAGGAGCAGATGTTCCGGAAGCATCTTTGAATGCCAAACTGTCAAAAGGTATTCCTGCATCAAGAATACTTCTTAAAACTCTTTCATAGAAAGCTACATCGTGAGCACCTGTACAGCCAATAGGAAGTTCCATCATTGTAATAGTAACTTCGTGTTTAAGGCCGTTGTCTTTAATACATTGACCAGAATAGATTAAGTTATTAACATCGTTTAAAGCGTCAAAGTTTCTTACTGTTGTAACGCCGTGTTTTTTAAACATTTTTGCGTGTAAGTTAATCATATCTCTAGGCTGCGAATCAAGCCCTACAACGTTAACACCACGTGCTAATGATTGTAAGTTGATATCAGGACCTACAGCATCTCTGATTTTGTCCATAGTTTCAAATGCATTTTCATTGCAGTAGAAAATTGGAGATTGGAATCTTGCACCGCCGGCAACTTCAAAATGCTTAAGTCCTGCCGCAACAGCAGATTTTAATGCAGGTAAAAAGTCGTCAACGAAAACTCTAGCTCCGTATACAGACTGGAAACCATCTCTAAAAGATGTATCCATAACTTTAATAAGTTTTTTTGTCATTGTTTTTTCCTCTCTTTATTTTGACAATTTTAATTAATATTAATAAATTTGGACAATTATTTTCTGCCCTTTAGCATTGCAGTTAAAATAGCAACTGCAATATTTTCGTCATCATTTGATGCGGCTGTTTTAGGAGCTCCGGCAGTTTGCGGTGCAGCTACAGGGAAAAGTTCATTTAATTTTCTTACAACTTTGCCCATAACAAACATAGAAACAATCATTACACATAAAAATGTAAGAACTGTTCCCATGCCAATGCACATTACAGCAACTCCCTGCTCCAATAGTGTTACTAAATCATTCATAAAATATCTCCTATTAAAAGTACGTATTCATTGTTATTTCTATCTATTAATCTCAAGGCTCCATTATCGGTAATCCCTGCTGCTATTCCGCAAATTTCTTTGTCAAACACTTTAACGGTAATTTCTTTATTAAGGAAGTTGGCTCTTCTTATATAATCATTTTTTATTAATAAAAAACCTTCCTTAATGAACTTATCATACATCAAACAAAACTTGTCTAAAAGTTTTGTTAAGAAAATTTCTTTATCTATATTTTTACCGGTTTCAATATTTAGAGAGGTTGCAGGCTGATTGATTTGAGAAATTTTTTCTATCTTTGTGTTTAAATTTATGCCGAATCCTAAAACTAATCCAGAAAGTTTAGTGCCTTCATTTACTCCTTCTGCTAAAATTCCGGAAATTTTTTTTGAATTTATCTGTATATCATTTGGCCATTTTATATTAGGGATAACTCCATATTCTTCAAACGTTTGGGCAAGAACTACGCAAAGATACTGGGTTAAATTTGCATAGACTTCCTGCATTTGTCCGGAAGGTTTGAGGACAATTGATGCATAAATATTATCCTCTCCAAGATTACTCCATTTTCTGTTTAACCTTCCACGGCCGTTAGTTTGGTTGTATGTATAGACGACTGTTTTATCAGATAATTCTTTAATATGCTCTTTTGCATATTTATTTGTTGAGTCAATCTCTTCTAAATAATGTAAGTTCATATTCTTATTTTAATATAAAAAAACAACTCTGAATTTAATTCAGAGTTGTCAAGTATGTACACAAAATTTTAAGCTGCAGTTTTAACTTTATTTGTTTCTGGCTGCATAACAATTTCTTTTGCTTTTTGATTATCATCTTTAGCGTTTAGCTTATTGCCAATCCAGTTTGATACCGGAGTAACGATAACCGGAGTTATGTATCTGTAAATTAGTGTAAATGTTAATAAGCCCATTAAGGCACTTAAAGATTTCAAATTTTGCCCGAGTTTAGCTTGTAAAACTTTTGCTTCTTCAGTGGAAATCTGGTTTAGCGCTACCTGCTGTTCTTTTAGACCTCTATATCGATATTCTATCTTTTTGTTAAAATTGCCAAGTTTATTGGCTACGGTATAACCTAGACCAGTAGGAATTACACAACAGAAACCTTGATTTATCGCCAATGTTTTTTTGCTATCAGGCTCTAAATCTGGATTAGTTAGAGTTTTCCACATATACACACTGCTTGTTAGAATTGAGCCGAGCACTGACATGTGTTCTGTCATGCGGCCTGGAAATTTTGTCATTTTTTCGGAAGCTGTTTGTATCCATTCTTTGTCATACATAGGCTTACCATAATATTTGCCATAAAATTCGCTTATCCATTTCCCTATTTTACTTTCTTTTCCGCCTTTAAAAGATACTTCGCTTGAAGATGGCGTAGCTGCTTCGTCCTGAGGCTTGGTGTATAATTTTTTATTTAAATTATAATTTTGGGAAAAATTATAATTATTATGAAGTCCTGATATATTCACTATGCCACCTCCTTTCTTTGAGGCTGTTCAAGTGTTTTATTATTCATATTTATTTCCTTTGGCTGCGGTTCTTCATGTTTTTTGCTTTTTTCAAGATGGAATACGTGTTTTAAAACCCAAGGTATTAATAGAATTGTACCGGCTGCAAATGGTATTCTGGTTGCAATATCAGGGAGCCAGCCTAACCACTTATTGCTTATTTCATTTGCTTTATCTGCTGCCAGCATTTTATCATCAACCGGAGTGCCTAATTTTATTGGTACACCGCCTGCTTCCAAACCATTATTTGACTGATATGAGAGATATTTTGTATTATTTGTACGTTTCAGACCTGTATAGAGCGGAGTTGCATTTGCCGTTTCTCTATAGGATGATACGTGAATTATATCCATATCTATATTAAACGGAGTACCGTCTGTTTTCTTCCAGAAATCTGTATGAACTCTTTCGCCGTTTTTCGTTATAGATTTAATATCCAAATCAGGCATAACTTCTTTTAAGAAATTTTCATCAATGTGCTGCAGCGAGAAGAAGTTTGTATCTTTATAGTCTTTTATAGAACCACCCATACCTTCTTCTTTGACTGCTATAAACATGTCTTTAAGTTCAAGATGTAATTTCTTGCCGTTTCTATCTACCCATTCACTTACAGGTTTATTCTTCATTGCATTTAAGTCAATGTTTGCTCCAAAAGATTTTAGTGTTTCTTCAGAAACTTCTGTTAAAGGTTTAGGTCTTGCAACTGTTAATGTATTTTTAAACTCTGTAGAGAATTGGTTTCCTAATTTATCTTTCCATTCAGCTACAGGCTTTCTTACTGTTTTGCTTGCATCTGCCCAGATAGATTCAATATTAAGATTAGGATATTTACGTTTTAAGATTGACTCATTCATTCCTTTTAATAAATATTTTTGAGCATATTTTATACCTTTAGAGAATGGAGTAGCAATTAATAACGAACTAATAATACCTACTGCACCTGATGATATAGAGTGTGCAGAAGCGTACATATTATCCTGCTTATTTTTCTTGGTAGGAATTGTCATAATAGTTAAAGGTCTTAAAAGCATGCAGATAACAGCAGAAATACAAGCCTGAACAAGTACTTCATGACTCATCAAGTCTAATATTCTATCAAAAAAGCGGCCTTTAAGAAACTTATCCATTCTCGTCTCTTTATCCGCCGCTTTATTTGCTTTATCTATAACTTTTTTTATAATCTCTTTTTTACCTTTAAATGACACTTTACCCTCATAAGTATCTGCGAGAGCATGTGTCTTCTGCATTCGCATGCGTTCCGAATAATTTAATCTAATCTCTTCATTAGGGATAGTAACATTGTTGGTTGATTGCGTTCTCCCAGAGGAGCTTAGATTTTGCGTTGTATGAATCTTCATCATAGTTTCCAATCTAAATTAACTGTCTACACATTTATAGTAAAACAAAGAAAAAATTTTTTTGCTAGTTTATAACAATTTTGTTACAATTGTTAAAGAGTTAGAATTTTATTGGGTTTGATAATGGATAGGAATAGTTTTATTATAATTTTTTTACTATTAATTTCTATAAATTGTTCACAGGCTTTTGATTTAGACATGACAGTCGATGATGATATAAGAAAAAATTATAATTCATCCAAGTTAATAAAAGATACTAATACAGAAGATGCGGATGAAAGCCTTCCTGCTCTGCCTGAAATCTCAAAATATAATAAGCCTGAGCCCATAGAAGAAAATATTTCAAAAGAGGTAAATCCGCCGGTTCAGCCTATAAAAACAGGAAGTATAAAAATTTCCAGCGGAACTTCTTTTAATGTAGTAAGTTCAACAAAAATAAACGATTGGCTGGCAAAGGGTAATACTGTTAAATTTTACACTAAGTCGCCTATTGTAAAAAGAAAATATACAATTCCGGCTAATACTGTTTTTACAGGTGAAATTATTGAAACACATCAGCCTCAAATTACCTGTAACGGAGGACTTGTTGTTATAAGAGTAAGAAGTATGAGGTATAACGGTCAGACTATACCAATAAATGCATATATAACAAGAGCTGATGATAAAATGATTTTTCTAAACAACATAAAGGGTAAAAGAACTTATCTTAGTACTTTGTGGAAAAAGGGAAATTGGGGCAGAACTTTATTTGGCAGAATGTTTAATCTGACAGTAAGCCTCGGCGGGGAAGGTTCAACAATTCTTTTATCTCCATTTCCTTTTGCATATGGAACTATATGTTTAGGACTTAATACTTTGGTTTCACCAATAACAGCATTCTTTTCAAAAGGAGGGCATGTTTCTATTCCGGCGGGCAGTGCATTTCGTATAAAACTAATGGATGATGCTTATATTGATTAGAATAATTCTACAATATTTTGTTCTTCAAAGCGCGGACATGTATTCCAAACGAGTGTAGGAATTATATCTCCTTCTACTCTGCCCGGGAATTTGCAATTGCAGCAGCCTTTTATCATGTTGGTGGAGCCGTCAACTATTGGCTGGAAGTATTTGCAGCACTGGCAAATTTTGAGAGAAAGCCCGTAGTCATCTAATTTTTCTGTAAGTTCTCTTATCGCATCAACCATTCTCAGATGATTGTTTTTAGTTATGTATGTTTTTCCTTTATTAATAAATTTGACTCTTGCAAGTCCATCATCAGAGATTAATTCCAGCTGGCATTGAAAATCTTTTTTGCCATCAGTTACGATAATATTTGTAACCATTTTTTCAACATTATGTTTATGGTGTCGTTTATTTATTAATCTGCGTGTACCTCTTATTGGCGGGAAGTTTTTAATTATGTGTCCTATTGAATAAATCGGATATGCAAACAGATATAAATGTTCTTTAGCATACAATTTTACATTCATAAGGCTGATGCAGAACGCCAGTGCAAGTGTAATGAATGTAATTAGTATTGTTGTATAACTTACCCAGAACGGGAATGAATATGAATGTTTTAATAGCAAGGCATAAGCAAGAATACAAACAAGCCAGTTAGGCTGGATTAATGAGCAAACATATTCCTGTGTTAGAAAATTCGGACAGTGAGTTACATTATTCCAGAAAATATTAATTCTTTTAGAAAGTGATGGAATTCTGGAGTCATAGTTTGATATACCTGTATAAACTTTTAAATCATCAATAAAAGCTGGGTTTATACCTTCATTTGTAAGCTTAATTGTATATTTAATTTCAGCTGCTTTGTCCTGAAATTCAAACGATTCTATTTTATTAAGTATGTCTTTTTTTATAACAAATGCATCAGTATTGATTAAGTTGGCAAGTTTTAACCTTGTTCTTGATGCGTATAGAAACTTTGCGCAATATCTTGAATATGTAGCTTTAATATTTTCAAGCAGCGTCAAAGGTTTATCTTCCTGTATGTAATTAATCATTGGCATGAATACAGAATGCTTAGTTAAATAATAATTTACATTAGTTAAAAAGTCGGAATCAACATAATTTTTAGCATCAAGAAAAATATATGCATCAAGGTTATGTGCTTCGGAAAGTTTCTCTGCAAGGATAGAATAAGCCTGACTTTTTCCTATTGGTTCCAGATTATTAATACTGATAACATTAATATCTAGATCACTTTGTAATGTAACATCAGAAGATTTTTCGCATCTATCAAGTATTGCATATATAGTGTAGCGCTGTTTGGGATAATTTTGTGTTTTTAATTGTTTTAATAAATTATCCAGTGTTCTTGCGGGGCCTGTAGCATAAACAACTACACAAATATTTGCATCTTTATTAGTGTATTTATCTCTGATTTTTTTTGCAGGCTTTAAGTTTGAGCAGGCAAGTACTATGTAATATAGCGTAAAAATTGTAATATATATGTATAATATAGTCATAAAATTATCCTCAAGAAAAGTTTACTCTAAAAAAAACATTTTCTCAAATAGATAAAAAAGACTTGATTTAAAAAAATGTCTATGATAAATTAAAAAATGTCGGGATGAGTTATCAAACAAAATCCCTTCTCACATTAGCTGGTATAGCATACGAGGGCTGCTAGCTCAGGTGGTTAGAGCGCACCCCTGATAAGGGTGAGGTCGGTGGTTCGAGTCCACTGCGGCCCATATAAAAAGGACAATGATTTTTCATTGTCCTTTTTATTTATTACGATATAGTTTTGCCCATTTCGTAAGCTTCGTTTAACGCTGGATTTCCTTCTATTGCACCAATAACATCTGCACCCAGGCCGCGAATTACCCCCTTTAAATGGGCTTTCTCGTGACAGTCAATCCATCCTTGCAGCCCTTTAATTGCACCATCAAAAGCAGAGGTTTCTGGTTCTGCAGCCGCTGCAAGAAGATAGATATCTTCAAATTTATTATCCATTGTATATAATGGATTAGAGCGGTCTATCATTGTTTTCATCTGACCGCACATTTCATAATAATATACCGGCGTTGCCCATACGATAACTTCTGCATTATGGATTTTTTCTGTAATTGAATTCGCATCATCATCAATTACACAATGATTAAGTTTTTGACAGGCAAGACAGCCTTTACAAAAATTAATGTTTTTGTCATATAAATATACAACATCTACATCATTTCCAGCTTCCCTGGCGCCTTTTTCAAATTCTTGTGCCAATCTGTTAGAATTTCCATTTTTTCTTGGGCTTGTTCCAATAATTAATACTTTTTTGCTCATTGTATAATCTCCTTTTCATTAGAATTTTACACCTTGATAGCTGCTCTAAGTCAAGAGGAGGGATTAATCCAATTTCCTTTTAAATGTAAGCATTGCAAGTGAAAGTGTAATTATTGCAATTAAGATTAAAGGAATCCAGTTTATAAAAACATCATGAAAACTCATTCCTTTGAGGAATATGCCTCTTGTAAGAAGCATGAAAAATCTTATTGGATTAATTAGGGTTAAATATTGCAAAAATTTTGGCATATCTTCTATTGGAGATATAAATCCAGAGAGAAGTATGGCAGGCATTTGAAATGTTATTACACCCAAAATTGCCTGCTGCTGGGTTTTACAGATAGATGATATAAAAAGTCCTACCCCTACTATTGATAATAATGAAATAAAAATTGAAACAAAAAATAGCAGAAATGACCCCATAAAAGGAATTTTAAATGCAGTTATAACTATCAGTGTCATTATGCAGGTAAGGCACATTGCAATTACTAGCGGCGGGATAGTTTTTCCCAGCAGGATTTCAAAGGAGGTAAGCGGACTTACTATAAGCTGGTCAAAAGTTCCCATTTCTCTTTCTCTTGCAATTGAAAGAGCTGTAAGCAGCAAAGTAATTACAAGAGCCAGCATTGCAACAATTACGGTTAAGATGTACCATTTATATTCAAGATTAGGATTATACCAATTACGTATACTCGGTGCAATTTGAGGTGCTATGCCTGTGATATAGTTATTATACTCATTGACTATCTGATTTGCGTAGCCTGATGCTATTGAGGCTGAATTTGTCTGACGTCCGTCTGCTATAATAAGAACTTCTGCCGGATTACCACGTTTAATGTTTGTTGAAAAATCATTATTAATATAAATTCCTATCTGGACTTTTTGGTTATCAATTTTTTCTTTTAAATCAGCCTCATTCTCTGCATAATAGAATTTTCTAAACCTCGGAGAGTGCTCAAAACGTGATAATAATTCTCTTGATTCAACAGTATTTGCACTGTCAATTAATGCTACATCAATATTTTTAACTTCCATTGTAATGGCATTTGCGAATACAAACAGCTGCATTAGAGGCAGTGCAATAATAATTCCTCTGCTTTTAGGATCTTTCCATATTGTAATAAATTCTTTTTTTATAAGAGCAATAATTCTGCGTAAAGACTCTCTAATCATTTGTCCAGCCTCATATCAGTATTTTTGTACACAGCAGCAAAAAGAATTGAGCCGAGAATTGTTAAAAATAATGAGTTAATAATAACTATTTCCCAGACAGTACCTGCCATAAATTCACTTTCGATAAAAGTAATATAGTATCTGGGCGGTAAAATCCTTGTTAATTGCTGGAAGAATGCCGGCATAGAATTTATAGGAAACATCAGCCCTGACAGCATTAAAGCAGGGAGAAAACCAATTCCGAGCGATACCTGACTTGCCAGAAACTGATTTTTTAATTTGCTTGATATTAAGAGCCCTATGCCGGATGAAGTAAACAGGAAAAGACCGCTTACAAACATTAAGATTAGTAAGTTACCCCTGAACGGTATTTTGAATACTGCAATACAGAGAGCAACATTAAAACTTACGGATAACATTCCAAGGCAAAAATACGGGATATATTTTCCTAGAACAAGATCTATTTTTCTTACCGGCGTTGTTAAGAGTGCTTCCATTGTTCCCCGCTCCCATTCTCTTGCAACCACAAGTGCAGTAAGCAGTATGCCTATAAGCGTCATAGTGATGGCGACTGAGCCTGGAAGGATAAAATAATGACTGTTCAAATCTTGATTGTACCAGGTTCGTATAGTGGAATTAACACGCGGTTTTTGAGAACTGTTGTTATATCTGCTGCTTGCAAGCCATTGATTAATTATCTGCATTGAATAGTTCTGAACATAGTTAGCAGTGTTAACCTCGCTTCCGTCTGTTATAATCAAAACTTCTGCTGTTTTTGCGCGTGAAAGATTTGTGGAAAAGTCATTTGGAATAATAACAGCTCCCTTTAACCTTGAACGGACTATTCCCTCTTCAAGTTCTTTTTCATTATCGTACACAATAGAGTTTACATATTTACTATGTCCGAAAGATTTGACGAGTGTTGCTATTTCAGGATTTGCGTCATCGTTTTTTATTCCTATTGTAACTTTAACCGTATCCAGATTAATCCCGTACATATAAATTAAAATAGAGATTAAGGGCAGAACAAAAGCTATAATTATGCTGCTTGGATCTCGTATAATCTGCAAAAATTCTTTTTTTATTAAAGCCTTGAGAGTGCTCATTTTCCGCTCTCCTTAATTAGATTTACAAAAGCTTGTTCCATATTGTCGGCCTTAGCTTTTGTCTTTAATTCATACGGTGTACCCAGTGCAATAGTTTCTCCTTTATAGAACAGGCTTATTCTATTACAGTATTCGGCCTCATCCATAAAGTGTGTTGTGACAAGAATTGTAACACCGAGTTTAGCAAGCGATGTGATGTGATTCCAGAATTCACGCCGTGCAATAACGTCAACTCCGGATGTAGGTTCATCCAAAAAAAGTATCGGCGGGTTATGAATAACAGCGCATGCCAGTGAAAGACGCTGTTTAAAACCTAAAGGCAAATCCTGAGATTTCATATCCTGTATATCGTGGAAGTTAAAAATATCAATAATTTCGTCAACCCTTTTATCTTTGTTCAAAAAGTTTATACCGTATACAGAAGCAAAGAATTCCAGATTTTGTCTGAGGGTAAGATTACCGTACAAAGAGAACTTCTGCGCCATGTAACCCAGGTTAGAACGTGCTTTACTCGGGTTTTCAAGTATATCTATTCCCATAATTCTTGCGGTGCCTCCGGTTGGTTTAGCAAGACCGCACATCATTTTGAATGAAGTTGATTTCCCTGCGCCGTTAGGCCCCAGAAGTCCGAAGATTTCTCCTCGCTGTATGCAGAAAGAATTATTTTTTACAGCGTAAAAATTACCATATTTTTTCTCTAAATTATCAGCTTCGACTGTACAAGAGAGTTCTGAATCCGGTACCAAATAGTTTTGCGCAACTTTTGACGGTTCTTTTTTATAGCCGCCCATCAAATCAATAACTTTTTCCTCAAACTCTTTTGTATCACGTGCTAAATCATCAGGTTTCCCATTATAAATAACCTTGCCTTTATCTAAAACAACAGCGGTATCAAAACTATGAGCTTCATCTAAATATGCAGTTGACCATAAAACAGTAGTATCTGGAGTTATTAGTTTTCTTACCATTTCCATCAAATCATGTCTGGAAATAGGGTCAACTCCAACAGAAGGTTCATCAAGCACTAAGAAATCAGGTGATCCCATTAAAGCGCAGGCAAGACCCAATTTTTGTTTCATTCCTCCTGACAATGCGCCAGCAAGGCGTGTTTTAAAAGGCATGAGTTTTGTAAACTCTAAAAGTTCATCAAACTCGTAAGGTAATTTTTTTAAGTCAGCATATAGCTGTAAATTTTCTTCAATGCTTAAATCTTCATATAGTCCGAATTTTTGCGGCATATATCCGATTTTTGTTGATAATTCTTCTTTTTGTGCAGCCGGATTTAGCCCGAGTACAGTTATTTCTCCGCTATCAGGAATCAAAAGTCCGGTGATGAGTCTTATGAGTGTAGTTTTTCCTGAACCGTCAGCCCCGATTAATCCTGTAATTTTCCCTTTTTCAATATCAAGTGAAAGGCTGTCAACTGCTCTGATTTTCCCAAAAGACTTTGTTAAATTTAATATCTTAACTGTCTGCATTATTACCTATGTTAATTTTTATCGTTACAGGCATTCCCTGACGTAAGTACTCATCAATATCATCTATATAGACTCTTATTCTATACACTAAATCTGTTCTTAAATCAGTAGACTGAACAGTTTTTGGCGTAAATTCTGCAACTGGCGAGATATATCCTACATAACCTTTGTACTCACGCTTTTTGCCAGTATTTGGATTGGTAGTGTCAGTGTAAACATTTACTCCCATTCCGTATTTAATGTTACCCAGATCTTTTTCGTTAACATATGCTCTAATCCAGACAGGTTTATTTTTTGACATTGTATAAACAAGCTGCCCTTTATTGACAATTGCGCCGGGTTCCTGAACTCTAACAGTGACAATACCTGGCTCAGGTGCATAAATTTTTGTATATGCAAGCTGGTTTCTTGCAAATTTTTCTGATGCAACACTTGCTTCGTAATCAGCAGCGGTCTTATCTTTATTGTATGTAAGTGTGTCGCATTCTTCTTTTGAAATTATATTGTCATAACATAGCGGAATATTTCTTTCGTATTTTGAAGCCGCGTCATCTTTTAAGGCCTGCGTGCGCTTTACTTCTGCAGAAGATTTTTCAAAATTTGATTTATAATCCTTATCATCTAATACAGCTATAAGTTCTCCAGAGCTAACACTGTCGCCTTCTTCTTTAAGCATCTTGAGTATTTGTCCGGAAACCTGAAAACTTAAATCAACCTGACGAATTTCTATATTGCCGTATAAGATAAGCTCATTAGGATTAGCTTTTTTTCTCAGCGTAAAATATAATCCGCATCCTAAACCAATAATCAATATTATTACAATTAATGCAATAAGTCGTTTCTTCATAATTTACCTCCTACAGCTTTGTAAAGCGTAAAATAATTTACCAGCCTTTGAGTCTTAGCTTTTATGTATTCGTTTTCAGATGCTAGATAGTTATTTTGTTCCTGTAAAAGATTTGGGGATGATATTACGCCCCTTGAAAATTTCTTAGTATTATTGTTAAAGTTAACGGCTTCATAATTAAGTTTTGATTTTGTACTTATTTCAATATCCTTGTCATATTTATTTATGCAGAGTGCAGTGTTCACTTCTTTTACTGCTTCTAAATCAGTCTGTCTGTAATATTCAAAAAGCTCTTCATATTTAGCTTTCTGGAATTTTAAATTTGCAATTTTTCTTCCGCCGGTAAAAATATCCTGTGTAGCACCTGCAAGCAGCAGAGCAAGTGAACTATTCCAGGAAAAGAAACTGCCGGGAGCTATTGTATTAAATGCCCAGATACCTGTAATATTGAATGACGGAAGAAATTCTTTTCTTGCGACACGAACATCAATTTTTGCTTTTTCAAGCTGTTTTTCTGCTGATTGAACATCTGGTCTGGCAAAAATAACATCAGAAGAAACAGTTTGGGGGATCTGTCCATTGTACTCAAAATTTATGAATTCACCTGTGTTCAGTGTCCCTGCATTTTGAGCTGATATTCCGCTTAGAACTGCAAGCTGCATTGCAAGAATTTCACGCTCTTTCCTGTACTGAAACAAATTATTCTCGGAGTCTTCATATTTTTGCTTGAATTTATTTAATTCATTTGTGCTAATTACGCCTCTTGCAAATTTTTTGTTGTTGTAATCGAGTATTTGTTTATTGTTTTCTGTGATTTTTTCCTGATTGCTGATAAGCGCATCGTACTCAAGAATGTTTGTATAAACCGTTGCAACATCGCTCAATAGAGATATATAAACAGCTTTTTCTTCAAACCGGCTTGCCTCAAATGCCTTTTTATAACTTCTTGTTTTATCTCTGTTTTTTAGCAGGAAATCTGCTTCATAATTTACCTGAAACGGTAACACAAAAGCGCTTTTACTTAATTTGAAATAATCGACTTTTGGAGTATTAATCCCCAGATAATCTGCACTGACGCTGAATGACGGAAGCTCTTTCCCCAGCGAATATTTTGCCTGCTGTCTGTATTGCTCAACCTGATATGTTGCCTGTTTAGCATTATGATTGTTCTCTATTGCCTGATTTATATAATAAACAAGACAGTCATCATTAAATCTTGTGAAAAATTCCGGATTAAGTTCATTAACATTAACGGCACCGGCATATCCGGCAGACATCATAAATACTGCTATGAAAATAAATCTTTTAAGCATTTTCAGCCTCCTTTATAAGAGTCTGAACGTATAATTTTACGTTTTCTTTTATAATCTTTATATCTTCCTGCGTAAAATCTTCCTGCCCGAGAAGACTGAGTGAAAATGCCGGCAAAATTTTAGGAGAGTTTATCTGTGAAAGTATGAAAACGGTTTTTAATATAACTTCTCTATCAGTTTCTTTTTTTCCAAGAATACAAGCTAAAAGTTTTCTTAAATATTTAAGAAGTTTAGGTGACGTAATATTATTTTTTTGCTGTTCTCTTAGAAGTATTAATATTAAGTCATTTGTGATATTTGCATAAAAAAAATCTACGCACTTATCCAGAATAAGTTCAAGCAGTTTAATTTTTTCTTCTCTGCTTAAATCTTCCGGTTTTTTATTGAAGTCAATAAAGCTGCTGGCAAAATGCATTTGAGCCTCAAGCAAGTTTTCAATAATTCCGTTGTATAGTTCCTGCTTTCCGCCCCAGTAATATGAAATCATACAGATATTGCAGCCGGCGTCCTTACAGATTTCTCTTATACTTACCGCATCATATCCTTTTTGTGCAAATAGTTTTATTGCAGATTTTAAGATTTTTTCTTTTGAATTAACATCGCTCATTATTTTATAATAAAACAAACGTTTGATTTAGTAAAGTGTTTTATAAAATTTCTTTACATAAAGGCCCTCTGTTTAAGTGAGGGCTTATTAATTATATATGTTTTTCAATGTTGGTAATAATAGATGATTTAGGCATTAGGCCTACCATTCGTTCAACAACTTCCCCGTTTTTAAATACCAGAAGGGTAGGAAGACCGCTGACCTGATATTCTTTTGCCGCGTCTATATTATCATCAGTGTCAATTTTAGCAAAGTTAACTCTGTCGCTAAGTTCGGTTTCAACTTCCTCAAGGATAGGGGAGAGTTTTCTGCAAGGACCGCACCAGGTTGCATAAAAATCTACAACTGTTAATTTGTCTGAATTAATTACTTCTGTGTTGAAGCTGTCTACAGTTATTTCTTTTACCATATAAATAAACTCCTTATTTAAATTTTATAAACCTATATTACCATATGCAAGATATTTATGCTATTATACAAATAGGGAGAAACAGGGATGCCGAGAAAAAAAGAAATTGAAATAGTTTTAGATACTGAAACAACGGGGTTAGATTATACCAGAGAGCGAATTATTGAGTTTGCTGCTGTTCGTTTGGAAAACGGGAAAATTAAAGACGAGTTTCAGACTTTGATAAATCCCCACCAGCATATAAGGAAATCTAGTCAGGCTGTTCATGGTATTACTCAGGAAATGGTGGAAGATGCTCCGTCAGAAGAAGAAGCTCTTCCAAAAATACTTGAATTTATCGGTGATTATCCGATTGTTGCTCATAATGTAATATTTGATTATTCATTCTTGAATGAAGCAAAGCTAAGAGTTTTAGGAGAAAAACTTGAAAACCCGAGAATTGATTCACAGGCCATGTTTAAAGAAATTGCACCTGATTTGGAATCGCACGGGCTGGAAGCCTTAACTAAAAGGTTTAATGTAGATTTGACCAATCATCATAGGGCAATGGCTGATACAATGGGGCTTGCGCTTGCTTACCCGAAATTAAAAAAACTCTATCTGCAAAGACTTGACTGGCAGAAAAAACAGCTTGGAAATGTTGATTATCTTTTTGACAGGTATTTAAGAATACAGCAGAGTATTGCGACAATGCAGGCAGAATTGCAGGATTTGAAATCTGTATTCAAGTTGCATTTTGAACTTGGCGGCGAGCCGCTTGTTGCAGAAACCGGCGAGATGATGGTTTATCAGTCAAAACAATCTTTTGGATATGATTTAGCTGATATTAAGGATGTTCTTGAAAATGTAGGGGCACTTGAAAAAGCTGTAAAGGTTAACAACGGCTTTATCGACAGGCTTTGCAACGGGCTTAGCTTATCAGAAGAGTACAAAGAGATTATCCGCGATGCACGTCAGGAACTCTCGGAAACAAGAAATATACAAGTAATAAAACCATGCAAACAATAAACAAAAAAGATATTCCTGAAACCATTACTTTAAAGATAGAAAAACTTTCTAATCTAGGGTTGGGGATTGCTAAGCTTGACGGCTATGTGATTTTTGTAGAAAATGCATGCCCCGGGGATATTGTAAAAGCAAGAGTCGGAAAAAAAAATAAAAACTTTGCAAATGCTAAGGTTATTGAAATAATTGAACCATCTCAGCACAGGGTAGAGCCGTTTTGTCCTATGCAAAAGGTTTGCGGGGCATGCCAGCTGCAGTTTATTGATTATAATTACCAGCTTGAACTTAAAAAACAAATTGTTGAAGATGCTATGCATTCAATCTATGGTAAGGAAGTTGAGGTCAGAGATGTTATTCCAAGCCCGCAAAACAGGGAATACAGGCATAAAATTCAGTACCCTGTAGCTGAAACAAAAGAGTCAAAACGTATTCTCGCAGGATATTTTAAGACCGGAAGCCATGAAATAGTAAATATAAAATACTGTCCTATTCAGCCTTCGTACTGTGACGAAATTATAGATTACATAAGAGTTACTGCAAAGAAATTTAGTGTTTCAGGTTATGATGAGAAAAAACATGCCGGAGATTTAAAGCATGTTGTAATTAGAGCTTCTAATTATAATAATAGGGCTTTAGTTATACTTGTTATAAACTCTGTTAAGATGCTGGAGAAAATAAAGAAGCTGGCAGAAGCTGTTTATGATAAGTTTGCAAATGTTTCAGGTGTCGGGATTAATTTTAATCCTAAGAAAACCAATCTTATTATGGGAGAAAATACTGAAATAATTGCAGGAGAGGCGTTTATTGAAGAAAAATTGTGCGATAAGATTTTCAAAGTAGGTGCTAATACCTTTTTTCAGGTAAATCCTGCGAGCGCCAATAACATATTTGAATATGTAAAGAATTACATTTCTGAAAATTTTGAGAATCCTTTGGTACTGGATGCATATGCAGGTATTACCGCATTTGGAATTTGCCTTTCAGATATTGCTGCAAAAGTTGTAAGTGTTGAAGAGGTTAAAGCTTCAGTAGATTTAGCATCAAAAATTATAAAAGAAAACGGAATAAAAAATGTTGAGCTTCATAACATGGACGCCGGAAAGTTTTTTGAAAAAGAGCTTAACACAAAGGGCAGGAGTTTTGATGTAACTGTGCTTGATCCTCCCAGAAAAGGATGTTCTGAAGAAAGTCTTGATTATGCATTGAAACTTACTAAAGGAAAGATTATTTATGTATCCTGCAACCCTGCTACTCTTGCAAGGGATTTAAAATATTTGACCGAACATGGTGCTAAAGTCGAATTTATTCAGCCTTTTGATATGTTTCCGCATACATATCATGTTGAAGATGTTGCTGTAATAAGTGTATAAACTCTTCTTTTGTGATATCTAAAATCTCGTTCATACAGGTTATGCCTTTAACTTCTTCATTAAAAAGTTTTTCCAGAAGTTCTTTGTCATATCCGAACAAAATAGAACCATGTTGGAGAACGTACCCCTGTTTCCTGCATTGAGCGGAACCGATTAGTTTTTTACCTTTATAACACACATCAGCACCGGTAGATATAAGCATGCAGTAATCAAATTTCATTCCGCCTTTATATCCGCCACCAAACTCTAATTCAATACCCAGAGTTTTAAAAAAGTCAATTAATATTCCAGAAATTTCTTTATAAGATTCAACTACACTCTGTCCTTCTTTAATCGGAGCTACATAGCTGTATGTGACTTCGTTATCATGCAGGAGCGCCCTTCCTCCTGTTAATCTTCTTACGGAATCAATTTCGCCTGTTAAAAAAGTATCTTTTTGATTTCTGCCCAGCGAGATACATTTTGGCGACCAGCCGTAAAGCCTAAATACCGGCTCTTTTGACTTTTGTTCAATGGCTCTGTCTAAAATTTCTGAGTCAATGCGCATATTATCAGCACCTGAATTTATGCTGTAACCGTAATAAATCATTTTCTTTCCCGTGCTTTCTTAAGCAGAGCATCGTCATTTGTACGTTCAGCAAGCGGCATAGGGATAAATAAGTCTTTGTAGCGTCTTATTGCGTACTGGTCGGTCATGCCTGAAATGTAGTCTGTTACAATTTGTGGAATTTCTTCTTCCGTATAGAATGGTTCCATCATTTTGGCATAATGCTCAAATAATGATTTTATAATATTTTTTGCTTTCTTTTCTTCTGCTTTTGCAATCGGGTCAAGGTAAACATTGTCAAACATCCAGGTTCTGAGTTTTGTAACGTAAAACCATCCTTCTTCTGACATTGTAACCTTTGGTTTATCCATCGAGCTTGTTATTACATCTGTAATCATTTTCCCAAGTCTTGCTGATTGATTGGAGGAAAAATACTTTACACAGTCAGCAGGCAAATCTGCCTCGGAAATTATTCCTGCACGAATTGAATCTTCAATATCATGGTTGATGTATGCAATTTTATCAGCATATTGTACAATCTGTGCTTCCGGAGTTTTAGGCTTATAGCCCCAGGTGTGGGTTAAGATACCGTCAACAGTTTCTTTGCACAAATTCATATCTTCAAGGACTTCTACAACTCTAACGCTTTGCAGGTTGTGATGAAAACCGTTAGGCAAAAGTTCATCCAGTGTTCCTTCTCCACAGTGTCCAAAGGCAGTATGCCCTAAATCGTGCCCCAGCGCAATCGCTTCTACCAAATCTTCGTTTAACCTTAAGGCGCGTGCCATGGTTCTTCCTATTTGTGCAACTTCCAGAGTATGTGTAAGTCTTGTTCTGAAATGGTCATTATATGGTGATAGAAAGACCTGTGTTTTATGCTTTAAGCGTCTGAATGATTTTGAATGCAGTATTTTATCTCTGTCCCTTTGAAATTCTGTACGAATCTCAAATTGTTCATTTCTGGGGCGTTTTCTGCCCTTAGAATTTCTGCAGGTTGTTGCGTACGGACTTAACTGTTCAAGTTCGCGTTCTTCAAGCTGCTCTTTAATTGTTTTGCATTCAGTATTCATAGCTCTATTATAACTAAAATAAACACGTTTGGCTACAGCAATACATTGTCTTTTTCTATTAATTATTGTATCATTACAATAAGGGAGAGAATTGATGGAAACTTTTTTTAATGCAGAGTATATAATACGTTTATTTCTAGCTCTGGCACTTGGTTTTTCACTGGGATTAGAGAGAGAATTAACTAATAAGTATGCAGGCTTACGAACTCATATTCTGGTATGTCTGGGTGCCTGCATTTTTACCTTGCTTTCAATATATGCATTTCCGACATTTGCAACCGGCGATAACGTTGACATTGCTCAAGCAACCGGCATAAGAGATACATCAAGGGTTGCAGCCCAGATTGTTACCGGGATTGGTTTTATTGGTGCAGGTACGGTGTTGAGAAACGGGCCTATGGTTTTTGGGCTTACTACTGCTGCAACACTATGGATTGCAGCAAGCATAGGTATGGCTTGCGGTGCCGGAATGTACGATGTGGCTATTATTGCAACAGTGTTAAGTGTTGCTGTATTAACACTAATAAGAATTTTGGAAAGACAATTACTCCCGTCTAGCGGTAAGCAGGTAAGACGCTGTAAAATTGTTATATATCTTAATGGAAATGATGTTGAAAAAATTTATAACTTTTTAAATTCATATGTTGATAATATGACGGATTTTTCTTCTAAAAAATTACTTGAAAATCCGGAAAAATCGAAAGTGTCTTCTATATTTGACTTGAATAACAAAAGAATGATGAAGGAAATATACGGTAAACTACGCAATATTGCAGAGCTTGATTCAATAACGCTTCAGGAATTAAATGATTAAGGAAAAGAAAAAGAAAGATAGATTTGGGGCACAGAAAACAAAAAGGCAAATTCTACTTGAATATGGCCGTACAGTGCTGATTTCTTTTTTACTTGCTCTTGTATTTACTATTCTGCTTTCAATTCATGCAAGAAGCGAAATGATAAAAAATTTGTATGAAAATTCAAATGAACAACGCAGAATGAATGAACAGATTGCAAGACAGCTTATAATGCAGTCGGACTTAACGAAGGATTTGAAGAAGAAGAGCTATGCTGTGTGCATGCAGGTCGGAAATATATATGAGCTTGCGCATGAATATAAAAATGCACAGTTTGCATACGAGATTGCTCTAGAAAAGTCTGGTTACGGCAGTTATTCTTCTTATTATAAACTCACTAAAGTTTTGATAGCGCAGGAAAAATTCGATGAGGCGCAGAATGTTATAAAATCTGTAAAAGATATAAGCGATAAAAATCTTATCAAGTATAAATCACGTGCTTATATAGAAATGGGTGATAAATACTATTCTATTGGCAAATTTTTGAGTGCAGCGAAGAGCTATGAAAAAGCTAAATTTTATTATGATAAATTTACAAGAAAAGACCCTGTAGTAGAAAGTTCTATAAAGAATAGAATTGTAAATGCATACATTGAAACCGCTGATATAATGGTGAAAAGCGGTTTAAATTCTGATGCTGTAAGGTTCCTTACAAAGGCTGAAAAATACTTGCCTGACAATTTCAATATTAAATATAAACTTGCTATCATATATTCTGATTTAGATCCTGTTAAATCAGTAGAGTATTTTGAGCCTCTTTTAAAAGAAAAACCTCAGCAAATAGATTACGGCGTATATTCAAAAGCTTTAATGAAATCTGCTAATATTATGGACTTGGAAGGCAAGCCTACAAGAGCTAAGTATTACAGATATAAAATACATTCGATTGATATTTTTGTTAATCAGAAAGTTGTTTATAAAAATGATATAGAAGTGCTGCTGGATAAGTTTATAGTCCGCAAGCCCTGGTTTACATACAGACTAAAAGCAGCTTATCGATTTAAGAATGTATCACATACTAATATTAGAAATATGTCTGCTGATTTTGTTCTGAGGCGTGAGGATAAAGTGCTTGAAACCATATCTGTTAAGTGTGTAGGCAAATCGGCACCGCTGTATTCTAATGGTGGTGTTACTGAAGAAATTAAAATAGTTTTTGATAAAAATATTTTTACTAAAAATGAACTTAGCCAGTACTTAATTGATATCTATCTTTATAAAGATGAGAAATACAAAACGCTTGTGAGTACAATGAAAGTTCCGCTCAAAACTATCAATAATACAAAGTAAATTTAGTAGGCAAGTGTAGGGGCTGATTCCAGCAGAATTTTTGTATACTCCTGCTCTGGAAAATTAAATATTTTATCAGTAGTATTTTCTTCAATAAGCCGGCCAAAGTACATAATTCCTACACGGTCTGCAAGATATCTGATAACATTCAAGTCATGGGATATGAAAAGAATTGTTAAATCCTTTTGTTTTTTCAAATCTTTAAGCAAGTTAATTATTTGTGCCTGAATACTTGCATCAAGGGCACTTACAGGTTCATCTGCTATAATAAGCTTAGGGTTTAATATCAAAGCTCTGGCAATAGCAATTCTTTGTCTTTGCCCTCCGGAAAATTCATGCGGATAAAGTTCCAGACTTGTTTGCTGCAGTCCGACATCATTAAGAACCTCTTTTACTAAAGCATTTTTTCTGCTCTTAGAATAGTTTGTATTAATATCCAGCGGCTCTATTAGTATATCGCCAATTTTCATTTTAGGGTTCAGGCTTGAGTATGGATTCTGAAAAACCATTTGTACTAACTTTGGATATTCTTTTTTTTCAGAATTATCATGTTCAAGAATATTTTTATCTTCAAATAATATTTCACCTGATTTTGGCCGTACAAGCTTAGTTATTGCTTTTGCAAGGGTTGATTTTCCGCATCCGGATTCTCCTGCTAATGCATAAATTTCTCCCTCTTTTATTGAAAGAGAAACGTCATTTACTGCGACAACAAGGTCATCTTTTTGTTTTTTTAAGCTGTTGTATTCAACAATTAAATTTTTTATTTCTAGTAAATTATCCACGTATATATTTTACCACGGTTCTTTTTATGATAAAATCGTCGAAGAGGATAAGGAGTTTTTAATGTTTGATGTTTTTGTAAAAAAGTTTGTGACAGTTAAGAATATTATATTTTTCATTATTGCAATCCTTTTCATAATTTTTATAACTAAGATTAAAGATATTGCAATTCTATTCTTTGCTTCATATGTAATTGCTTGTTCATTAAATCCTCTTGTAGATAAAATGACAAAGAAAATGAGCCGTTCACTGGCTTCTACGCTAGTTTTATGCGGAGTCTTATTAATATCTGCTCTTTTTATTCTGCCATTATTTGTAGTTGCCGGCCAACAGATAAAATCTTTTCTGGTTATGCTGCCGGAACATGTAACAGCTGTAAAAAGCTTTTTAATGAATACTCCGCTGGTAAGTCAATCTACTATAGCACAGCTTGATATCGGGGAGCTTTTGTCGACAGCTTCCGGCTTTACTACCAAGTTTGTAAATGATTCTATCAACTTAAGTATGGAATTTGCTTCTGCAATTGTTTATTTTCTTGCTGCTTGTATTATTGTTTACTATTTTCTAGTAGATAAAGAAACTGTAAAAAAGACCTATAGCAGCTTATTTCCGCGCCCGATGAAGGCTAAAGCAGAAGAAATCCTTGATACTATATCAGTTAAGATTGGCGGGTATATGCTTGCGTTAATTGTTACAATCGGCTGTGTAGGACTAATAATGACAGCAGGTTTAATGTTATTAGGTGTAGATTATGCGCTTCTGCTCGGGGTGCTTAATGCTGTGCTGGATATAATTCCTGTTGTTGGTCCGGGACTTGCCTTAGTTATTACACTGCTGGTTGCATATAAAATGGGGCCGCTAACGCTTGTTCTTATTATATTATTATTCATTATTGCCCAATGGGCTGAAAATAATCTTGTAAGACCATATATCTTTGGTAAATTTTTGGATTTACATCCTCTTATAATATACTTTTTCTTATTTGTAACAGCGCAGTATCTGGGGGTTATCGGAGTTATTTTTGCTCCGGCCATTGCTGCAACTGTATGCGTGTTGATTGAGGAACTTTATATAAAGAATGTGAATTAATGGAGAGATATTTATATAAATCTAGTAGCGGCAACTATAATTTTTTAATGGCTTATCCGGCAATAGAAGAGTTTGCGCTGGCATCACTCGGATATCTATGGCTGTATAAAATTGCTGATACTCATGAAGGTATTAACGCTATAAGATGTTCTACTGACAATGTAGTTATTTCTAAAAAGATTGATAGTATAGCATTTTCAATGTCATTTGATTTTGATTATGCTGGTGTTTTTGAAATTTTGGAAAAATTAAATATTCCATTATATTCTGCAGAAAGAAATGAAAATCATCCTTTAATATTTGCAGGAGGGCCTGTAATTACTACTAATCCTTGTCCTTATGAGGCCTTTTTTGATTTTCTGATGATTGGTGATGGAGAAGAAAGTTTTAAACAGGTTCTTGATATTTTAAAGAGTAATTCTAGATGTGAGGCATTAAAACTTTTTGAGAATGTTGATGGTGTGTATATTCCGGGAAAAAATAAAACGGTCAAAAAGGCTGTAGTTCCGCTTCATGAAGTTATTTACACGCCTATTCTGAGTGATAAAGGATATTTCAAAGATACTTTTATTATAGAAGTTGAAAGAGGGTGTATGAATCGCTGTGCCTTTTGTACTGCTTCATATATAAACCTTCCTTTCAGGAGCTATGAATATGACAAAATTATAGCTGCAATAGATTTAGGTCTTCAATATACAAATAAAATTGCACTTCTCGGAGCGCAAATAAGTGCACACCCGGATTTTGATGCGATAATGAAATACATTGAAGATAAAATTGATAACGGAGTGAATATAGAGCTTGGAATTTCGTCTTTGAGGACAGATGCAGTTTCGCCGCAAATGGTGCAAACCCTTGTTAAAGGCGGACAAAAACACTCAACAATTGCTATAGAAGCAGCTAGTGAAAGATTGAGAAAGTATATTAATAAGAATCTGAAAGAAGAGCAAATTTTGAATGCAGTTAGAATCTCACGCGAGAATGGGCTCAAAGGACTCAAAATATATTCTATGATTGGAATTCCTACTGAAACGCAAGATGACATAAATGAATTTTTAAAACTCGGCAAAAAAATCAAAGATGAAAATAAAGGTTTCAATATAGAATTTTCATTTTCTTCTTTTGTACCCAAACCTCATACACCTTTTCAATGGGCGAAAAGAGAGGATACTAAATCTCTTGAGAAAAAACAAAAATATCTTGAAAAAGAGTTTTCAAAACTCGGTATTTCTGCTAAGTTTTCGAGTATAAAATGGGATTACTGGCAATCTGTATTATCCAGAGGCGGAAAAGAGCTTGCTCCATTTCTTGTTGAAGTATACAGGCGTGGTGCAAAAATAGGAGCATATAAATCTGCATTAAAAGAGTTAGATATAAAAGTAAACGAAAGTTTTAATTTAGATCAACCTCTTCCTTGGGATATTATTGAGATGGAACCTCGTAAAACACTTCTGATTAATGAGTTAAAAAGGCTGGAAAAACGTCAATAATAACATAATCAAAAAAAACTTCTCGGGGGACGAGAAGCTAGGAAAATTAGTTAGGAAGGGATTTAGGGATTAAATCTGATTTATGTCATTTACATCTTACATATATATAAAGGATATAAATTAACTCTAATTTCACAACTTATAAAAATCGTTACAAAACTTAATATAGAAAAATTGTTTTGCGAATTAATGTAAACTTTTGTATATCATACATTGTAGTGTTAATAAATGTGATATATAATGTAGATATGATATGTAGTGTCGCTAAAGATAGCAAAAAGTGGCTAAAACTCTCTTATAGTGCTGGATTGAGCTGTAGGGGGGGGGGGCAGTAATAAGGCTATAACTGGTATTTTAAATACAGGGGGTATATAATGATTACCCTAACCAGTGATGTAGCAGATTTAATTTTACAGCGAACATTAGGCGAAAATAGCATAGGTCTGAATAACTCAATCAACCGTATGACAACAGGTTACAAAGTTAATCAGGCAAAGGATAATGCAGCAGGTTATTCCATAATAACAGATTTATCAAAGAAAATAAGTTCAATGCTTCAGGTTCAGCAGAATACAGAAGATGGCATCGCATTGCTTCAGACAGCTGAGGGCGGTTTGGAGGAGGTGCAGAAACTATTAGAGCGCTTACGTGATTTAGCAGCGCAGGCATCAAACGGAACATATGATGCAGAAACCCGCGAGGCAATGCAGGCAGAAGCCGACCAGATATTGGAACAGATATCTCAGATACGAGAGTCAATCAAGTATGATAATCAGAACTTGTATTACAAAGAAAACAATGGCGTACAAACAGCAGCAACAAAATCAAAGAGTTTATCCCGCGCCTCTGTGCGAGTTTCAGCTTTCGCTTCTGTTCTCGAGGGTGCAGAGGCCTTTGCCGGCGGAGAAACGAGAACAATAACAATTGATGGGGTTCAATACACTGTTAAAAATAAACTAACTACCGCCAACGACTTATCGTATTCGAAGGATACATCAACAGGAGAACTAACTCTAATAGCTTCTAACTTTGAGATTAGAG